>Ga0334883_1000060_pt1 | contig 189656 bp, 195 predicted proteins | sample GraSluR1_MG_6_FD_207230 | JGI IMG/M metagenome (GOLD analysis project Ga0334883, IMG submission 207230) | Sludge microbial communities from methane-producing bioreactor in Wageningen University, Netherlands - Granular Sludge_09_05-R1 | ecosystem: Engineered > Bioreactor > Anaerobic >...
GACTACCTGCCCGACTACGGGCTCACAGTCGCCGGCCTCGCCGACGCACTCGGCGTCTCGCGTCAAACGGTGAACGAACTGCTGCGTGAGCGGCGGTCGCTCAGCCCGGAGATGGCGCTGCGCCTGTCCCGCCTGTTCGGCAACTCGCCGGAGTTCTGGCTAAACGCGCAGCGCGCCGTAGATCTCTGGGACGCGGCCCAGGCGATCAAGGCCGATGTCGAGAGAATCAAGCCTCTCGATGCCGCCTGACAAGCGCGTCAACCTGAGTGCGATCGACGGTGTCTGTAGTAAGCTCAGATCACAGCTCGCGCAGGTTATGCGCTCACGTGGGGCGCACAGCAGCGGTGAGTAGGTGATGCTCAAGCTGTATAAGCGTTCCGAAGCGGAGCTTCTCTACTGGGAAGCTTGGGATAGCGGTCGCGAGCTTGTCATCCACGAAGGCGTGGTCGGAGACACAGGCACTTCGCGGACCGTGAAGCTGCGTGTGCTGGAGAAGCCGCAAGCAGCAATCCGCCGGGAAGCGCAACCGTTTCTTCGGGAGGGTTATGAAGAGATCACGCTGGACGATCACACCCAGCTTGTCATCCAGTACCGAGGAGAAGGTACCGCTGGACTCGGAAAACGTTCGGCGGTCGAGTCGGTGCTGAATGAGACGCTGGGCTGGACGGGTAATGGGCACTGCGATGGCGGGGACATTGGCGGCGGCAAGGTGAACGTCTTTGCGCTCGTGTTGGATCCTAGGCTCGCCACCAAATCGATCTTGGCGGCCCTTCGCGCCGAACGACTTCTCAAAGGAGCTGTGATGGCAGTGCAGGAGGGCGACGTTCTCAAGGTTGTATGGCCCTCAGATCACGAAGGTGACTTTGAGTACTGAAGGGGCGTCTAACATGTGCATCAATCTGAGGCGAGCGACGGCTTCTGTAGTAACCCTGTGGCCGCAGCCCGCGCAGGCTATGCACACCGCGGTTGTGCCCACAGGATGAAGGGGTGAGCTAAATGGGAGCGTGGGGGGTCCGAGCGTTCGAGAACGACACGGCCGGCGACTGGTCGTTCGAGTTGACCGAAGTCGATGATCTTTCGCTTGTCGAGGCCGCGTTCGAGGAGGTCGAGGCCGTAGGAGCCGACTACCTTGAGGCCGACGCCGCCGCCAACGCACTCGCCGCCTGTGAGGTCCTCGCGCGCCTGCGTGGTAACACCGGCTACAGTGACTCCTCCACCGAGCCTGTGGATTCTTGGGTTACCTCACATCCGCAGACGCCCTCCCCCGAGCTGATTGCCCGCGGCACGGTCGCCATCGATCGTCTGCTTGGCTCCGACTCGGAGCTGTGTGAGCTGTGGGAGGAGTCAGACCCAGACGCATGGAGGGGTGCCGTTGGTGAGCTGCGTGATCGCCTGCAGGCACAACAGGGCGTTTGAGCTGACTCGCAGCAGGGTTTCCGATCGTCGAGGCGTGAGCTCTCGCAGCTCATGTGTCAGACGTTAGCGGCGCACGCGTGAAGCGCAGAGGGGGAGATAGGGTATACTTTCCATACCCTATCGGCACTGGAGGTCGAGGGTGGAGTTCGAGTTCGACGAGCGTAAAAGCTGTGTCAACAAAGCCAAGCACGGCATCGACTTCGGTCGCTGCCCAGGTGTTCTGGGATGACGAGGCGCTCGTCGAAGTCCCCGCCCGCAGCGAGACCGAGGCACGCTTCCTGGTCATCGCGACGCTGGACGGCAGGCACTGGTCGGCGTTCATCACGTACCGTGGCTCATCCATCCGCTTGATCTCCGCACGCCGCTCACGTCCCGAGGAGGTGGCGATCTATGAAAGCGAGTGACCTGGACAAGCGCTTTGATGAAGGCGAGGACATCACCTCGGAGCTGGAACTCGAGAAGGCGCACCGTCCCAATCGTGAACAGCGGCGTGTGAATGTCGACTTCCCCGTGTGGATGATCGACTCCCTCGACCGCGAGGCGCATAGGCTGGGCGTCACCCGTCAGTCCATCATCAAGATCTGGATCGCCGAACGCCTGGAGAAGGCGAGCTAAGTTCGAGCGGGGACGGGGTGACCGCTGACAAGCAGATCGAAACAGACACGCGGCGACGTCGCAGCGCGGCGTGGGTTACGCGTCCCACGTTAGACCCAGCAATGGAGCCCATTGGGCCGTGGGGCCGAGCGAGCGGTCCTGGGCTGCGGAAGATGAGTTCGAACATTGCCGATAGGAATTCCCATGCGAATCTTTGATGTCGAGGTAGAGCAGCTGAACGGACACTGCTCGCATGGCTACTGTGTGGGCGACAGGTTCCGGTTCGCCGGTCTCGACACACCCGATACCTTCTGCGGCGGTGCCTATACGACCCTCTTCCCGATCCTGGTGGCTCTTGGGTCCGGCGCTCGTTTCGAGTACGAGGAGGATCCACTTTGCAAGACCAAGATGGCGTGCCCAGACAATGGCAACGTCGTCTTCAAGGTAAGACTCGTTGCTCGATCGTCGGAGACGTGATCTGCGTCTAGCGGGTCTAACAAGCACATCACCTGACGCGATCAACGGTGTCTGTAGTAAGCTCAGACCGCAGCTCGCGCAGGTTATGCGCGGTGCGTTTCCCGACCAAGGGGCTGAGCAATGTGCCTGACGATCTCGATCCAGGCTGATGCATCCGAACGTGACGACCTTTCAACGGCCGCACATGTTGCGTCCAGGTTTGGGCTGCGCGTGGACGTTGAACATCCTTCGCGCTGGTCCTGGGCTGAGAGCAAGCCGGCGCAGGTGTTCATTACCGAGGATGGAGGTTGTGCCTGCAGCATGCTTGCCGACGATGCCGACTGGAGCTCCGAGACATGGGCGATGCGCCCCGAAGTTGTAGAGCCGTTGGCTCGCACCCTTGAGGCACTTGTCCAGCATGGGCCGAGACCCCTTGTTCTTGAGGCGCTCTGGGCGGGCGACAGTCCGCACACAGAGGTGTCTCTCGAGGCGGGTGAGATCGGCTCCTTGGTGAGAGGTGAGGGCTTTGGAACGAAGGTCCGGTACGTTATCAAGAGGCGGGATAACGACGGTGTCCAGGCCGACGTGGGCAAGCTTCGGCGGCGCCGTAGGCGTTAGGCGCGGCAACCGTTGACTGGAGGCGTGATGATCCAGGGTGAGGAATTGTGGCAATTTGAGGAACAGTTCTGGCTTGGCGGCGCAGAGTTCTATGAGCGGATGCTCGCGCCAGAGGCACTGATGGTTCTCCCGTCCCCTGCGGGGATTCTTGACCGGCTGAACACGATCAAATCGATCCAAGCCGGCACTCGGTGGCAGCATGTGGCGTTCCACTCGAAGCGACTCATTCGTCCGACCCCGGACACGGCAGTACTTGTATATGCCGTGGCTGCGGGTCGAGAAGCGCCCAGTACGCCCTATCATGCCCAGTGCAGTTCCACGTACGTTTGTGCAGGCGGACAGTGGCAGCTGGTACTGCACCACCAGACTCCAGCGCAGCCAGATAACGACGGCCGCGCCTAACAATTCGTCCAAGCCGACGCCGCTTCGCGGTGCGGCTTAACTCAGGTTAGACGCACGAACCAGAATCTCAATCACAAGAGCAAAGGCTGACGCGGCGATGAATCGTTTACTCCTCGTCGTGGTCTCGCTGTTACCCCTCGCCTGTCTCGTGGTGGCGCTGGAGTTGGGGCGATTCCCGATGTGGGCGTTCGCACTCAGTCTCGTAGATCCGCTGGCCGTCATCGTGATTTGGGACATCCGTGAATACTGGACGAATCCCTACGTAGCCTTCCTGGACCTCTGGTGCATGTCGGCGTTGCTGCTTCTGGTCGTGGCCGCGGTCTGGACTCGGATGAAGTGGAGATGGAGTCGCGTTGTGGGCCTTGTCGCACTCGGGATGCCCTGCATTCCGGCTGCCTTTGGCCTGTTCGTGGCCATTGTATGGGCGGTGAACTAGTTGGTGATGGCGGCGACGTCTTCGTGCGGCCATCGATCGGCGGAAAGCCCATCGAGACGGGCAACCCTGCGGGTTGCCGCTAGTTGCCGCGCATGTGCTTCGCGGTTAGCACCAACGTTGGTTCCAATGCTCTATTGGACCGAGATTGGGGCAGAAGTACAATGAAGTTAGACGGACCCTCCAACGTGGGGTGTGGCGATGACGATCGACGAACTGCGGCGTGAGGCTCTCGATCTCGACCTTCCCAGCCGCGCGTGGATGAGCCGCGCACTGCGCGAGCTCGCTGAGGCTGCCCCTCCTACGATGGCGAAGAGTGTGGACTTGGCTCGGCCTTCATTGACGAAGTCGAGCGCGCCTCGCAACAGATCCTGCGGTTCCCCGAAGTCTGCCCGTTGGCTCTCGGCCCGGTACGCACGAAGCTCATCTCGGCCCTCCGTATTTGGTGATGTATTTGGTGCTCGATGAGGCAGTGATCGTGCTCGCCGTGGCACATCAGCATCGTCGACCGTTCTGCTGGCGCGAACGCCAGTGAGACATGGGCGAACAACGGGATCGAGCACATGCCGCGCGCCGCGCGGCAGAGTTCATCCCGCTCACCGTTCGATGGCCAGGGGGAGTGCGTGAGCTGCCTGTGGCGACTGCTCGCCGGGTTAGTGCTGCTCGTTACCGTGATGTTCACGATCGCCTGCGGCAGTGGTGTAATGCCCTCCGCCACCACGGCCACCACGGCTTCTTCCGGTGGGTCGACCTACTCTTGCAAGGCGCTTGCCGATGCACTGAAGGCCGCCGGGCTGTCGGTCTCCACCACGGATGGCGGTAGTTCGCCACCCTTCGAGGGCATGGCGACGCATGCGCGGTTGCTCGCCGACGGAGCGACTGTTGAGGTCTTCACCTTCCCCACTGCCGCCGCTGCTTCCGCCGCCGCCTCTCAGGTCGATACGGGAGGTACCGGCTATCCGCAAGCCGACGGCAACTGGATACAGGTCGAGTGGGTAGGGTCGCCGCACGTGTTCGCCAGAGACCGTCTCATCGTGATCTACGTGGAGGAAGCGCAGGTGGGCACCTCACCGGCTGTTCGTGCCGTTATCGACCAGAGCGCCCTGCAGACGTTACGCTCGCAGATGGGCGAGGAGTTTGCCGGTGCCACGCAGATCTAGGCAGAAGATGCGCGGTAGCGTGCCCTATTCACATCCGTCAGGAGATTTCCACAGTGGACATTCCACGAATATTCACCATCGCCGAGAGTGCTCACCGCATCCACAACCCGATCACGTCCGAAAAGCTCGTCACGCTCGGCGCTGCGCTGCGCCTGGAATCGGGGGCCCGAGTGCTCGACCTCGGCAGCGGTTCGGGGGAGATGCTGTGCACCTGGGCGCGCGATCACGGCGTCATCGGCACTGGCATCGACCTGAGTCCGTTGTTCACCGAGCAAGCGAAACTCCGCGCTGAAGAGATCGGCGTCGCCGATCGAGTCACGTTCATCCATGGCGACGCTGCCGGCTATGTCGCTGACGAAAAGGTCGATGTGGCAGCCTGTGTCGGCGCCACGTGGATCGGCGGTGGAGTCGCCGGCACTATCGAACTTCTGGCGCGGAGCCTGCGCATCGGAGGAATCATCCTCATCGGCGAGCCCTACTGGCGGCAGTTACCGCCGACGGAAGATGTTGCCAAAGGGTGTCTTGCCAACTCGATCTCCGACTTTCTCATGCTTCCAGAACTTCTCGCGTCTTTCGGCTACCTTGGCTACGATGTCGTTGAAATGGTTCTAGCCGACCAGGACGGCTGGGACAGATACGAGGCGGCCAAATGGCTCACCATGCGCCGATGGCTTGGAGCCAATCCCGACGACGAGTTTGCGAAAGATGTTCGAGCCCAACTGACCTCGGAGCCCGAGCGCTACGCCGCTTACACGCGTGAATACCTGGGCTGGGGTGTGTTCGCGCTGATGCCGCGATGATGAGGGGATTACCCGGGCGCTCAAGGAAGTGGGGAAGATCCAATCAGGCCTAACAACTTATTCAAACGACGCCGCTTCGCGACGCGGCTTAAAGCTCACTCCAGGGGAGGCCAAGCTCCTCCATGGGTGTCGACGCCATTGGCGCGACTGGAAGATCAGGGTCGAGGCGGTGTTCGGTCTGATGTGGACGGTGGTGCTCGCGGGCCAGATGGACTTCCGCAAGACCTGCCCTGATGGCCTGGTCCACTCGTTTCCTGACCTGCATGTTGTCGAACCTGCTGCAGAGTGGCGAAGCCGGGCCGAACTCAGGGGGGTAGGCGAGCTGCTGCTCACAAGGGATCTCGTGTAGTGCCTGCATTGGGCGGCGGCTGAAGCCATGTTCAAAGGTCGCCGGTTGCCGAAGGTTGACATGGCGAGTGCGCCGCAACGCAGGCAGGCTCTAGAGTGGCTCTTCAGCCCGGAGGACTGGGACTATGTGCCCCTCGACACCTGGCTCCAGCTGTGTCAGGTGCCTCCAGGACCACGTTGTTGAAAGAGAATCTGACTAACAATGTGGCGCATCAACCGGCATGGTTGGCGTCGGCTTCATCGTCGAATATGAAGACACCTTCGATCGGCAGGTTGAAGCAGCGAGCGACACCATGGGCGAGCCTAAGGGAGGGGTTGTACCTGCCCTTCTCGAGGAACACGATCGTCTCCCGCCTAACTCCGACGAGGCGCGCAAGTTCAAGCTGCGACAGATTGTGTCTCGCCCGGAGCTCCTTAATTCGGTTAGTCATCGTGGCGTGCCACCGTTTTCGCCCAGATCCAGGACGCCAAAAACGCGAGAGCCATCCCAGAAATGCCTACGCCGATCAGGGACTCAGACCCGAGATGGAGTCTGCTGTTGGCAAGCATCAGGGCGAACCAGAGGTAGATGGAAACATAGTACGCGTGCGACGAGGCCTCCATCATCATCACCTTGGATAGCTCGTCTTCGGTTGGTTCATCCGCGCGACGGGCGCGCAGCTTCCGTACACCCATGATCGCGATAGAGCAGATCAACAGCAGAAGCACAAGTGAGAATGCCAGCTCCCATGGGCCTCTATGCGTCGAGTTGCCGAGTACCCACACCACGAGACCGATTGCCGCGAACGCGCACGCGGTGAACATGACCAGCAGCTTCTTCACGATTCCTCCCGGGTCCAAATGCCGCGCTTGTAAGTGATGTTATTCTAACATTTTGTGTGAAATTTACCACATACGCGTCAGAACCAGGGTGGCGTCTGCCAAGCAGCCCGGCCCAGCAAGCGGATCGAGCAGACCGGCCCACAGTGTATGGTAATGCCCACAGCGAGCAGGCTGGCAGCTCATCCGCCACGCGTTAGGCCGAAGGTCTCGAGGAAGGCGGTGCACAGTGCTTTTGACGATCTGGACGCTCGCCGCGTTCGCGGTGATCATCGTCCTCATGGTGATGGCCGTCTTGTTTGCGGTTCGATTCACACGTCGCCGCCGCTCCTCAGGGTAAAGTCTCATGTTCGAGCACGTCGCAGGTCGACCGAACAAGCGGATCAAGCTGGCTCGTCGCGGCGCCGACGACCTCACGGGAGGACGGCGCGTTCGCAGCTTATCCGCGATGCGGTTCGGCGAACCCAGGGTCGGGTGGCTATCCAGACGGAGCGTCCTCTTCCCGGGCCTGTAAGCTGGTGCTATCATCGGTGTCGTACACTGGGCTCCAAGCGGAGGGTCAATGCGTAGCGCACCCAAGTTCTCCGAAGATGTCGTGCCGCTCACGGACCTGAAGGCCAACCCTGGCAGGGTCGTGCACCAGGTCGACGAGACCCACCGGCCGGTGCTCCTCACCAGCCGGGGTCGGGGCGTCGCCGTTGTGCAGGCACTCACCGAATACGAGGCAGAGGCAGAGGAGCGGTCCTTCCTGCGCGCCGTCGTCAAAGGCATCGTCGATCTAGAGGCGGGGCGTGAGCTCGACCTCGCCGACGTCAAGCAGCGGCTCGGCCTCGAGTAGCGTGCCGGGCCGGACTCGCATCAGCTTCGCCGCCTCTGCTGTCGCGGATCTCGAGGCGATTCGCGTCTGGTACGCTGGCCAACAGGTGCCCGAAGTTGGCGAGCGCTTGCTGCGTGAGATCGTCGCTCACGCTGAGCATCTCGCCGACTATCCCGAGAGCGGTCGTGTGGTGCCGGAGTTCGGTCTCGTCCAACTGCGCGAGATCATCCATCCACCCTTCCGTATCGTTTACCGGCTCAGCGAAGACCGTGTTCGTATAGTCCGCGTCTGGCAGTGAGCGACAGCTCGAACTGCCGGAGTGAATGGGTCGCCTGCCGAACAAGCGGATCAAGCTGGCTCGTCGCGGCGCCGACGGCCTCCGGGGGTTCCGCGACTCCGATGTCGTCGCGGGGTCCACGCGCTCATCCATTGCACAATCGCCTGCTATGCCGGTGTCTATTCGCCCGCGCGCCGTCGACTTCTTCAAGCGCTTCCACTCGCTCGAGGCCATTGGCAACCGCGCTTTGGCGGACGTCATCGTGGTGGTCGAGGCTAACAAGCACATCGAACAGACACGCGGACACCCCTGCGAATTGCCGCTTATATGCACTACGTTGGACGGATCGTTGACAACCAGGACGGATACGCATGAGTGACGTGACGCGGCTCGAGACTCTTGTCGACCTGCGTGACGACGATTCGGATGCTGGAAGGATGTCGCTTTCGGCGCTCCTCGAAGCGGTGCTCGTGGACGGTAGCCGCGTGGTACTCCTGAATGGCCGTGGTTGGGTTGAGAAGCTGACAGGTGGTAAGTCGGGAGATACCCCCATCATCTGGAAGCTCACCTCGATCCGCGAGATTGAACAGACCGCCCGCTCTGTAATCGGGCCGGATGAGCCCTTCGGTGGACAGTCGCGGTGCGACGTGGAGCTGGCGTACTGGGTCTCTCTGACCGAAGTTCTGCGACGGCAGGGGATTCTCGCGGATGCGCGGGAGTTGGCTCAGCTTCCCCACACCGTGGTGCTCGACGAGCATCTCCTAGCCCGCCTCTGACATGGTGACGACCGCGTGTTTCCAGCCTGATCGCAGCTCGTATGGCCTGTGGCGCTCACCAATGTCATCCAGTGGCAAGCGACCATCCAACAAGTGCATCAACCTGATGTGCCCAGCCGATATCCTTCGCTGTAAGGGTGAGGCGCGCAGGTTATGCGCCACCGCTAGACATACTCTGGGAGGGTCCATGGGCGACTTTTACACGAACGTCACTCTTGCCGGCGCCGCCCTAGAGGCGGTCCTTGAGGCACTTGGTTCACGACACGCTCTGGTGGCGGCCGTCGGCGAGCGCATACTCGTCTTCGACCAGGCGTGCGAGTCCCAAGACCCGAGCGTGCTGAGCACGCTGTGCGCGGAGCTCTCGTCGCGAGTGGGATGCGCCGCCCTTGGAGTGCTGAACCACGACGACGATGTCCTCATGCTGATGCTGTTCGGCGGCGGTCGCCTGCTCACCGACTACAACTCCTGTCCCGGCTACTTCGACGGGGACGAACTGCCGCCCTCTGAAGTCGACGCAGTGGCGCTCTGCGCGGCGTTCGGAGTCGAACAGGCCGCGCCGCAGGTCCGGGTTATCCTCGCTTCCGAAGATGACGACGTGTCCTTCGCTACCGATCGCCATCAGGCCTTGGTTGACGCCATGGCATTGCCTGCGCAGAGCGTTGGCTACGGCTACGACTACCTGGCTCAGGGTGAGGTGCCTGAGGGCCTAGATGCCTCCGACCTGATTGAGACCGGCGGAGACGTCTAACAAGGCGTTGGAACAGACTCGCAGAAGCGAAGTGCAAGTACGAGGCACGGGCGTTCGCAGCTCAACGCGCAGACGTTAGGCACACGAAACGGGAGGCTGAGAATGAGCTGGTTCGGCAAGAAGCGGCGCAAGGAATCGGTGGACCTGTCATGGATCGACGGCGACGCGGTCGCCGACAGCATCCTCCACCCATCCTCGTTCTCGCTCATCGTGTTCCGCGGCAACCTCGGTGGGGCGATGGAGGCTCTGCTCACGCGCTGTGACTACACAATTCTTCGCGAAGGCGATGCTCGCGGTGATCCCGTGGAGCTTGGGATTACGCTCGAGCAGACCGACAGCCCCAAGAACGTTGTGCTGAAGGCCTACTGGGCATCGCCGCAGATGACCGTGCTTATCGATCCGGAGATGGTTGTTGCCTCCGGCTCGGATGAGCAACTGGCCGCGTTCTGCGCTGATTTCGGCACCCCAGCAGTCGCTGCCGTCTGGGAGCGAGTCTCATCGACCGCCATCCTTACGGAAATCGGCACGGAAGGTATCACTCGTCAGACCTGGTACGAGCAAGGCCACGCTCTGAACGCACAGATCAACCCTCGTGACGAGCTTGCGCAGAGTCCAGACCAGCACGGCCTGCGCATGGCTATGGCTGCCGCCGGCGTCGATGTAGACGAGGTCTTCGCAGAGAGGGACGTTGTCGTTCTGGAGCTTCGGGAATGACGCCCGACACGCACATCGAGCACGCGACTGTGTCGCGTGCAGCTCATGTGCCACGCGTTATGCACATCGAGGAGCGATGACGAAGCTCGATGTCGTGGAAGCCGAGATCTCCTTTCGGCCCGAGTCCGATGGCGACGCCTGGGCGCCTCGCCATCTGAACAGCACTCTGGCCTCTTCCTATCGCCTCCACATCGTGATTGCACGAAGGGACCAAGGCCGTCGGGCAGGGCCGTGTGATCAGACGTTGGGTCGATGAATTCGAGTTCGGTCGCGTCTAACAAGCGCGTCACCCTGGCAACCTACGGTCGAACTCAGTAGTATGCTGAAAACTGATACCCAGCTACAGGTGACGCGCTGGACGATACTGTCTCTCTCGGTGTTCTACGCACGGGATGAACAGATGTGGGACCCGGAGCGAGCTACTTCTTGATCCGCAGCTGGTGCAGTCCAACGCCCAAACGTTAAGCGAATGCAAGGGAGGGTACCGATGCCGAAGCGGCTGGCGGTGATAGGCATCCTTTTCTGTATTGCCGGTGTGTTGGCGATCTGGAACGTCATCGTTGCCTTTGCACACCAGTCGCTGAGCTTCAACTTCGTCGTCTTGCTGCTACCTGTGGGTATCGGCTTGCTGTACGGTCGGATGTGGGCGCGCCGCTGGGCCAACGTTGCCATCGTTGCGGGCTATTTTTTCTGCGGCCTCTTGGCCTTGGCGCCGTTCTTGTGGCCGAGTTACTCACACGTCGACCTTTTCCGACTGCATATCACCGGCCTGCAGACTTGGCCGTACTTTGTGTCGGCGGCGCTGCTCCTGACAATCATCATCTACCTCGTCAAGCGTGTGCTCTATTCGGTTACAGTAACCGTCTATTTGGAGAGTAAGCGCCCCATTACGTCCATTTCCGATCATCCGCTTGATGCACCACCTCCGCAGGACTAGTCAGCGCGACATCTCGCTTAACCAAGTGAGTAACTCCGAGTGGACGCTACCACAGGTATGTTCTGGTTCGTGGCACAGCTATTGTACGGCACAGGCTATCTGCCACGCGTTAGCGGTACAGGGAGAAGCTACCGGCCGAGGCAGCGACGCTCGGGGAGGGCTCAGCGCTTGAGAAGGAAGGTCAGAAAGCGTAGAAGAGACGCGGGAGACCGGGTGGGAAATTGTTTGACGCTGGGGATGGGGAATCGTGCTCTCTTGCCTCCCTGATATGCGAGGCGACGTGATCGCAGGCGGATGGCAGTGAATACCCTCGAGATTCGGCGACGCTCTTTGGAGACGACAGCGGCGCTGAAGGTTCGTGTGGCACCTCATCTCCCGCTCATCGAGGGCGTAGAGGTACTCAGATCTCGAGACGATATCGTCGATCGAGCGCTCTGCTTGCATGTTGCCTGTGCAGTCTCGTTCGGTTATGAACGCAAGAGAGCATGGCGATGGATCGAGAATGAGGGGCTTGTTCAGAAGCTAACGGGGCATGAAGAGAAGTTACTCAAGCATCGGTGGGCTTCCAGCCGGCAGTTCCACATGCAGGTCGAAGCCGTCCTTGTTCTGATTTGGGCAGTTGGCATCGCAGATGCGATCGACTTTCGAAGACCATGCCCTGAGACAACCGAGCGCTTGATGCCCGACTTGCTCAAGGACGAACCGAGTGGTAACTGGCGCCGCAAGGCGGCGTCAAGAGACGCAGAGGAGCTTCTGCTGGCTCGTGATCTTGCCTACTGCCTGCACTGGGCGGTCGTCGAGGCGATGTCTAGAGGTCGCGAGCTGCGGAGAGTTGATATGCCGAGTGTGCCTGAGCGCAGGAAGGCGCTGGAGTGGCTGTTTGTCGATGAAGAGTGGGATGACATCTCGCTGGATACCTGAGGGCCGGACAACAGCGACCTGGCGCGCAGCCGTCCAGCCGCTCACGTACCGACCGCTCTCATCGTCGGCGTGTCGATGCCGGGTGAAAACCGAACACTCCGCGCCGAGCCAAGATAGCGATGTAGCGTATTGGTAAACCTCAGCGGTGGCGTCATGGCCAACGTGGGGCTGCCGCCCAACAAGCGCATCAACCTGACGCGCTCAATGCTTTCCGTAGTAAGCTCAAGTTGCAGCCCGCGCAAACTATGCGCGGTACGTTCGGGAGGGCAAGGAGAACTCTGCTGAAACCGCAGGCCAAGGCAACATGAAGCGCTGGCGGATCAGCTCAGCGCTTTTCCTACTGACCGGCGCTGGGCGGGACTTGCTGGCAGCCTCTTGGGGTCTGCCGCCGGCGGGCCATCGCCCCACCGGCAGCCGTGGTGCCGTGGTGCTGGGCCTGCTCGGCCTGCTGTACTCCGTGACTTCCGGTGGGCTGATACTCTTCCTTGGGATTGGCGGGGTGGTGTTGATGGAATCCGACAACTCTCCGCCGAGCCCGTGGCCAGTGATTCTCGTCACAATCGCTTTCTTCATCCCCGTGATTCTCAATGGCGCTGGCACGGTGCTGTCTCGCTACGATGCACGCCGGGGCGGCAAAGCGCTCCTGCTTGCAGCGGCCATGTGGGCAGTCTGGGGTGTGGCTCTGGCGGTGACCTTCTATAGCATCGCTCTGGCGGGGATAGTCTTCTGGCCCGTGCTGTTCTGCGGTGTCGGAGGCCTCCTCGGAGTCAGGCGCGAGCATCGGATGGAGGACGACCTGCTACCGATCGGCGAAGGCATCATTGACACCGACACGCCCTCGCATGATGAGTGACAGACACGAAGAGGCCTGTCGAACAAACGCGTCAACCTGAACAACTTACAACCGAGGTCAGTAGCACTCGACTCGTTCAACGACGCCGTCTCGATGCTCGGACCTGTGCTTGCCGTCGGCAACCGGCTCGCCGGCCTGGAAGGTAGTCTAGTAAGGTGTGGGCGGAATCCTAGCGGCCATCCTTGCGCAACAACTGCCGATGAACGTCCAGACACTCGCGCCCCTGCGCGAGAACGGTCTTGGGCCCGAGACAGTAGTCCAGCTCGACTTCTTCTTCGTCGCTCCGAGTTGCGAACGAGCGGTGGCGTTCAAGTCGCACCTCGAGGTGAACGACTGTCTCGAGGTGGAGACGCATCGCTGTCGTGGACTCTTCTCGAAGCGGTTCGATGTTACCGGCAAGAGCAGGCCGACCACCGTCGACGCTGAGATCCTCAACAGTGGGTACAGTGGATGGTCGTGCAGGGCGTTCTCTTCGATAGCGAGTTCGATGGTTGGGGTACCGAATTCAAAGCGTGATCACCATGTGACCAACAGGCGCATCGAGCTGATGTGCCGCAGGTCTTCAGACTCTGGGAGCGCCGCGCGCACAATTCATGTGTTCAACGTTCGATGCACGGATGTGACCTACTGGCCGACAACCGACATCGGCGGGCCGGGGTCACCCGAAGCTGCCGCATCGGCGCGAGTTGAGGCACAGGAGTTATCCGAGCCCGCCAGAGTGAGAGGAGCCCACAGATGAACATCGAGCATCTCAACCCCGAAGGTATGGCGAAGAACCCAGCGTTCTCTCAGGCGGTCGTCGTGACCGGGGCAGAGAAGTTGATCTTCGTCGGCGGGCAGAACGGCTTGAGGGCAGATGGAACGATGGCCGGCTCCACGATGCGCGAGCAGTCGGCGCAGGCTCTGCGCAATGTCATCGCTGCACTCGAAGCGGCGGGCGCATCGCAGGAGAATGTCACCCGGCTGGGCATCTACATGGTCCAGGGCCAAGACGCTCGTGAAGGCTTCGCTGCCGCGCAAGAGGTCTGGGGCTTGCACGCGACGGCGATCACCGGGTACTTCGTCGCCGGCCTCGCCCGTCCCGACGCACTCGTCGAGGTCGAAGCAACGGCCGTGCTCTGATCCACATATCCCACTGGCGCGGGCAGGGCTCGTGATCAGCTGGTCTTAACTCCCGTCGCCCGTTGCCTCGGTGACAGTATCGGACAAGCACATCGAGCTGGACAACCCTGTGGGTTGCTGCTCATGTGCCTGGCGTTGGGCACAACACAGGAGGGGTGATGCAGGAGCGTAGTGGCTCGCCGACCGCGCCGAAGAACCCGGACCGCAGGACGCGTGCTCCACCCTCACCGTACACGTCGTCGGCCTCGCCGACTCCTCGATGCGCGCCGACGTTGAGTTCCGTGGTGCCGGCGGTGCCGGCTTTGCCGACCTGCCGATCACACCCGGGGAGCGCACCACCTATACCTACCGCTGGTGCTCAGTCCTCGTCGAGGTGCGTGAGTGATGCGCGCCCGGCCGGCGCTGCCCCGTTTGGCGGTGCTCCAACAAGCGCATCAACCTGGCAACGTACAACCGAGGTCAGTAGTATGTTGTAGGCTGGCGCCAGCTGCAGTTGTGCGCACAGTGTTGGGGAGGGGTCTCTCATGGAACGTGAGATCGTCGGCGTACATCCGGTTCCCGATGTCGAGGAGCTGTGGCGCCTCGTGTTTCTTCACCTACGTCGACTCTTTCGATATTGGTAAGCTCTGTCTGCCGGAGTCCAGCCAACCGTCCGAGCCGATGTGTTGTTCTCCGCGCCGGCCGGTTCCATCGCGGTGCCGGCCGTCTCGCCGCGGTGGTCCACCGCAGCGTAGGCGACCCACTGGAAGTCATCCGTTCGTGAGCGCAGTCGTCGCCTGCCCAGTGTGTGGTGGCTCGGTAAATGCCGAGGCTGCTCGCTGTCCACAGTGTGGGGCCAATCACCGTCTTCCCCCGTCGGAGGCGCAGGCCGAGGTAGAGCAGCGCGACCAGCGGCGGTTTGCGACCGTCGCTGCCATCTCAACGACAGGCAGCCGAGGTTCCGCGCGGCGTACTTTCGTCGCGCTCGTGGTCGGGCTGATCTACGTGGCCCTTATCGGCATAGTGCTGTTTGATCTCTTGGACGTCGGCCTGGGACATCGCGCTCCCGGAGTGCTGCTTCTTTCCCCTCCAGTTGTCACGGTCGTTCAGCTGCTGCTCCTGTTCGTCGGTCGGCGTGAGGATCGCAGGCGTGCCTGGGAGCGTGTGGCTGTAGTCATCGCTTCCGTCATCGCCACTGCTTGCCTGCTCTGGACGGTCTTCCTGATCTGGCTTCTCATCCTTTTCAGCAACGTTGAGTTCGACTAGGGTAATTATGGGCCGAGCTCAGTCAGTCGAGCAATTTCATCGGCCCTCACGATCTCTGGCTGGCTGCCACCTGCGTCGCTCACGGGTTACGATGGTCACCGTCAACGTACGCGAGTTTGCGTGTGTCCCCGGTCTTGAGCTCGGGCTCTGGGCGGACTGATGGTGGGGGTCTCGCCGCACAAGCGGATCGAGCAGATGCGCGGCGCTCGCAGTTTATCCGCACGGCGTTCGCCAGAACCAATGGGACACGGTAGCACGTAGTGCTCGATGAGACGCTAAAGAGAGTCGAACGGGAGATCGAAGCCGGAGAGCTGGGCAGAGCGCGAGATCGACTCCAGGGGCTGCTAGTGACCTACCCTGCGGATCTCTCTCTTCGTCAGCGTCTCGGTGAAGTGTACTGGCGGCTCCAGTATCCGGAGAAGGCCGGGTTGTACTGGTACCTGTTACCCTCGAAGAGGCCTGAGATGGACATCGCGAAGGCCGCCTTCGAGCGCCGCCATCGCAACTCCCCCCGTCAGATGCTCAACGAACTTCGTTTCCGTGGTGGCCTTGACTCCGTCAGAGGCACCTATGCTGAAGGGGTGCTCCTACGGCTTGCGGCTGAGGCGGGGATGTCACCGCAAATGCTCGCTTCGCTTGTCGCATCGGTGAAGAAGCGCCGGGCCAATCGGCGTGCGACAGAGGTGGCGGGGCAGAGCTGTTGCTTCGGCTCCGCCCTCATCTTCGTTGGCGGTGGTCTGCTGGCCGCGTTCGGACTCGTCTATGCCATCATCACGCTGATTCGGTGGGTGTTCTGACGGGCAGCACGGGTTCGGCGAACAGCCACAGCAAAGCGGACGTCGTAGCGGGTACGGCTCATGTGCGCCACGTTCGGCCCGAGAGAATGCAGAAGCACGTAGAGAGTTCATCAGCACCGTTCGGTAGTATGCTGAGGTCCGATGACCGAAACCAGCTGCGGGTTACGCGCACAAGCGCTCGTGCGCTACTCGAGGGGGGAGCAGTGGGTTTTCTCGACAAGCTGAAGGGCGACTCCGGGCCGAGGCGTTACGAGATAGCCGGCCACATCGTTGTCTGTTCCCACTGTGGTGGCGAGGAGTTCGATGAGCGCTCGGCTCTCCTGAACACCGCGGGCATGACATTCCTTGACATCGACTGGGCGAATCGCCAAGCTGTGCTACTCGTCTGTGCAGTGTGCGGTCGCATTGAGTGGTTTCTCGATCCGGAGTGATGGACCGTGCAATCCGGGGAGCCTTCGCTCGAACTTCGGACGGTGTTCGCCTCCGCCGACCCTGGTCTACTTGCGGTCGCCAAGTCACTGCTTCAATCCTCGGGGATCCCGTTTCTTGTGCGCGGGATGCGAGACGCGATCCCGGACGCGGTCAATGTGGGCGATGCCTTCGAGCTTCGCGTACGGTCTGAGGAGGCCGACGATGCACGGCTGATACTCAGAGGTCTGATGGAGAGGGACGATACACGGCGGCGGGGCGATGACCACAGCTAACATATGCTTTTCAGTGGACTTGCGGGTGATGACGACATCAGCTTGCTGGAAGCCACGGTCTGCCTGACGCCGATCGTCGCCTTGGTCGGCGTTGGCAGCACCGCGTGGACGATGGTGACTACCGGCCTCTGATGGCCCTTCGCCTTTCCCGGGGTCAGTCCTAGCCTACCGCCTTCTTCACCAGCGCGGCGATTCTGCCCTCCTCGGCAGGAGTCAGTTCTGTGAGTGCGAAGGCGACCGGCCACATGTGACCGTCGTCGAGGTGTGCCTCATGTTGGAATCCAAATGTCGCGTACCTCGTCCTGAACTTCTGCGCGCTCTGGAAGAAGCAGACGACCCTGCCGTCTTTAGCGTACGCGGGCATGCCGTACCACAGTCTCGGTGAGAGCGTCGGCGCGTTGGCCGTGATGATGGCGTGGAGCCGCTCGGCGATGGTTCGATCCGACCTCGCCATCGCCGCGATACTCTCGAGTACCTTCGCCTCGCCGTCGGTTTTCGTCTGGCGCCGGTTGTGGCGCGTGGTCGCCCTGTCTGCGGCCGAAGCGGCTGGGTCGTTCACGTTGTCTCTCATCTGCGAATCCCGTTTCTCCGATTGCCGGGCAGTCTAGGGTTCCCTGCGGCGGCAGCCGGGAAACTGCGCGTCGCGCTGCAAGAACGCGACTGTACCGGTGTTGGCCGCCCGATAGGCACATCGAGCAAGACAAATCGAGGGCAGGAAGCTACGCTTCCCCCGAGGTTCTGAGGGCCTCCGTTTACAGGTCATTTGGCGGTCGTTCGGCGAGACACGAAGCCGGGAGGTGGTGAGTGTCTAGACGGCGTCTCTTTTCGGGTGCTTCAGGGGTAGCTGGCGTCCGGTGCGCTTCTTCGCGGTGGGCTTAGCGTGGGGCGCACCGTTCGTTGCGCTGGCCTTCGTTAACACCAACCCGGGCGCTGCTGTCTACCCGGCGCTCGTCCATCTCTTCGGGCCCGTCCAGTGGCCGCTGGTTGGTGCCGCCCCGTTCTTGGCGGTAGTCGGCATCGTCGTAACCGCCTGTCTAGCGTCACCGGCGCCGCGGGGTGCTCGCCGGTCTTGGCTTCTGTGGCCGCTACTCCTGCTGGTGACGTTCGCCGCCAATATCCTCCTGAGCTTTAGCTCGCTGTCCGACTCCGGTGTGATCATCGCCTCGGATGTTGCCTTTATGGCCGTAGGCCTCCTCATCGTCATACTGGTTCTCGGAGTTGTGCTCACCACGGCCTGGACGTTTTGGAGGCACCGTCGGTGGTTGGGCGCGCTCTGGCTCGTGGTCTGGCTGTCACTGAACATCCTCTTCGGGCTGGCCGGAGCTCAACACGACGCGGATTTCGGTGGCGCATTGCTTGCCGTCCTCGTCGGCGGCGCCGTGCTGGTAATGTCCCTGGTCGCCGGACTCGCCGCGTCTCTTCTGGTAGACCGTAAACCGAGACCGCGGCCGCAAGCTGATTGTCCGGCACCGGAGGATACGTGGGAGGCCTGAGGTGAGTGGGTCGATAGTCGCAGGCAGTGCCGCACTCTTTGGCTAGATGGTACGGTGTGTCTAACAAGCATGCTGGACAGGCAAACCAAGACTTGAAACTGTAGGAGGGTACAGCGGACCGCAGCCTTAACTTGCAGTTCATGCGTCCAACGTTAGCAAGGTAGGTCACATGAAGACTGTCACATCCAGGGGTGGCGCACTCGAGTTCAAAGTCCCAGACGACTGGCGCGCCGAGCCAGATCCGGATGGGAACGGCAACATCTTCTTCCCGCCGGACGATCCAGATACGACACTTCGGCTTGATGTACTCACGTTCAAGCCGCCCTCTCGCCTGACGCGGCCGAGAGCCATCGATGCGCTGAAAGCCAATTTTGACTCCGACGCGCCGCCCCGGGAACTGCCGAACGGTAGCGCACTCGCGACCTCTCTCGAGGAGGTCGAGGAAACCGGTGTTCGCTTCATGATGCGCTACTGGTACCTCGCTCACGTTCGGTCGCGGCGAGAGGTGTACGTCGCCATCTTCTCGCTCGCATTGCCTCCTGGGGGATCTGGGAAAACAGCCTCGCAGCACCCACTCGTCGCGCTGTTTGACTCGGAGGTCGTGTCTGCACGGTTCGCGTGGCAAAAGTGAGGCCAAACTTGCCAACGAGCGCGTCAATTCAGTCGCTGCTTCGCGACACCGGTTATGCGCTCAACGTCAAATGGGGTGGGAAAGAGAGACGAGGTTGATCCGTCACAGGAGGGGCTGAAGCAGGTTACTGCGATGCAGCAGGCGCACGCATCGGTCGTCTCAAGAAACCGCGGTTTCCACTATCAAATCGTACTCGACAAGGCCGGAGAACGTGTCAGGGGTGCGGTTGCGGTACAGACCGACGACGTTCTCGCCGTCGCCGGCGGCTGTTCCGCGGAAGTGACCCGGTTGAGAGTCGGCGCCGACTCGGTCTCGGCCGATCCGTCCAGTACCCAGTTCGGCTTGCTGGTGGCGGGTCGACACCCGTCCGCTGCCGCTGAGGTCTCGCTCTCGGAGGCCGCCGCGGCCAAGCTGGCCGTGGCGGTCGGTCAGCACGTCCGCGTCAGCGCGAAGACGTTCAAGGTCGTCGGGGTCTTCGTGCTTCCGGCCGATCCCGAATGGGAGTCGATGGCCGGTATCGTCAGCCCGGCCATCCAGAAGCCAACGGCGTGGCTCAGCGATGAGATTCCGGAGGAGCTGGGCGATGTCGGCTACAAGGCCAACGACACCGAGTTCGAGACGATGCTGGCAACGGAGGAGCTCAATGAGGGTCCGCTGGGGTTTGTGAGGTACTTTCGGCCGGCGTTCACGGTGCTCGCGGCATGCCTCTTCGCCTTCATGGTCGTGCTGTTCCGCTCCGGCGTTTCGAGAGAGCGCCGCGGCCTGGCGCATTCGTGTTCATCACAGTCGTGGTGACGGTTGTCGTTGGTCTACGGTATGCGCGGGAACCGGAACCCTGACCACGCTGAAAGGTGCAATGAATGGGGTCCGTGCACCCTCGCAGCCGAAGTAGGTAATATCCTCAAGAACATCAACTGCAGGTTGCGCGTCCAGCCGGAGATGCGACTAAAGGAGACACCGTTGTTCGAGTTCCTCTGTGAAGTCAATCGTCGTCCGAAGCCGTTCGAGCAGTACACGGCGCGCGACCTGTGGACCGATGCGCACACCTCGCAGAAAATGCTCGCCTTCCACCTCGACCCGACGATCGATGCTGCTTCACGAAACCCCGAGTTCCTCGATCGTTCGGCCGAGTGGATCGTGTCGCACTTTGGTCTCGTTCCCGGATCGAAGGTCGCTGACTTCGGCTGTGGGCCCGGCCTCTACGCGCAGCGTTTGGCGCGGAAGGGCGCGGATGTCACCGGGATCGACTTCTCCGCCACCTCGCTGCGTTACGCGCGTGAGCAGGCCGAACGGGAGGGGCTTCAGATCGAGTACGTGCAGGCCGACTACCTCGACTTCGAGACGGAGCATCGGTTCGATCTCATCGTCATGATCATGTGCGACTTCTGTGCGCTCAGCCCGCAACAGCGCAGTGTACTGTTGCGCAAGTTCCGCTCCCTCCTGGCGCCGGGCGGTCAGATCCTGCTCGATGCGTACTCACTGACGATGCTCGACACGCGGGAAGAGACAGTCACCTACGCGCCAGATCTCATGGGCGGCTTCTGGTCGCCAGAGGCGTACTTCGGCTTCCTGAATACTTGCAAGTACGAACGCGAGCACCTCCTGCTCGACAAGTACACCATCGTTGAGCGCGATCGGATACGCCGTATCTTCAACTGGCTTCAGTGCTTCACGCCCGCGGCGCTTGACGGGGAGTTCGCCGACGGTGGGCTGCGGGTCGTGGAGCGATGGGGCGATGTCGCTGGGAGTCCCTACGATCCCAACGCGACTGAGTTCGCTGTTGTTGGCGAGGCGTCCAGAGTCGGCTAGCAGTTGCCCGCCAGCTCCAGAGCAGCGTAGCGCCCGAAAGGGACCTAACCGTGAACCGCACAGAACATGAACACGCCCGCAGCAGCGGCACCGTTTTCGCCGACCTGGAGCTGCCCGCATCGGATGAGCTCAAGACCGACGACCTCTGAACGGTACGCTCGCCGATGGTCTCGCTGCCATCTGCTGTGACTTAAGCCCGGGACCCCAGGCTGTGTTCGAGTGCCGCGGGGGAGTATTGTACTCTGTGACCTGGCAGTGGCGCTTCGACTTCTTCTCTCACTGGGGCCATCACGCCATCGACGCGGTTCGGGCTATCATTCGCTCATCGGCACCACGGGCGGAGCGAGGAAGACGACGGGGAGGAAGGTGCTAGCGCAGCGCCTAGCAAGTACGTCGAGTCGGACAACTCTGCGAGTTGCTGTTCATCTGCTCAATGTTCGGCGAGTAAGTGAGGGGGTGACTGTGCGGGGCAATCGGAAGCAGTTGCGACGGCGTATTGCGGTCTCGGCCATTGTGGTCTTCGTGCTGCTGGTACTCGCGTTTCCGCTCTGGTCGGGCTACTTCGGCCCGAAGGCGGTTGCCTATGTGCAGACGTGGCGGCCGTGGCGAACTCATCTCGTGATTGAAGATGCCACCCCGCCGTCGTCTGACCGGACTCATGGTGTACTTCTCCAAGTGAACTACAACGACGCCTTTCGTGATTCCACCGGCGAACCAGCGGGACCGAGGGTTCGTTTCCTGATGATCAAACGATCGTCATCGCTACTGCCTTGGCGGGTAACCGAGTCGGGGACCGGACCGTGAGAGGCCACCGAACAAACGCATCAATCTGACAACCCGGTTGGATCTGTCCGGTGTCCAGGGCCATGACAAAGTCTCCGTCTGTGGCCCCTCTTTTCACGTGATCTGGGAGCTCCGAGCGTCTTCGGCGACGAACTCCCCGGCATCAGCCGAGAGGCGTGTCTGGCAGTACAACTTCGCCGACTTCGCGGAAGCGCGGGCGGCGACTCGGGAATGGATCGTCTGGTCCGGCACGGACTGGCCGCACCGAGCGTTCGACCTATCTGAGCCCGCATCGGTATCGGGTTCAACAACTACAGGATGTGGCCTGAAATGGGGAAAGCATTGTAAATTACCGCGAAGTAAAAGAAGCAGCAAGATAGTGTCAAAGGAATACGGCAACTCCAGCTCCAACTAGCACGTATTGCGTACCGGATGTTGGGAGGACAGATGGAAGACGAGTTCCCGTCCGCTGAGGACATCGCCGCTCTCCCCTTAACCAAGGAGGATCTGCGCGCGCTGTTCGACCACCTCGACCGACCGGGTCTGGAGCCGTGCGCTCACACCTTCCGTGAGACGGAGGCGTTCCTGGTTGACCGAGGCATCCCCAAGGAACCTGTCATCCGCTGGCTGCAGGAGCATGGTGGCTACTGCGACTGCGAAGTCATTTACAACGTGGACGCTGAGTGGGGGGAGTGGGCCGGTCGCGAGCCCTACGAGCTGACCGAGGAGGAGCTCGCGGAGTGCGAGCGCGCCGCCAAACGTCCGTGGTGGAAGTTCTGGTGACTTCGAGCAGGCGCATCAAGCTGATGATGTCGGAGTGTCGACGACCTCTCGAGAGGCCGCGTCTTCGCCGGCCATGCGGTGCGCAAGCCGCGCGCGGTCGCTAGCGCGCACGACGTGATAGAGCAGCGGTATCGATGATGGACGTGGTTGTACCTGCCGGTTGCACGCGGATGTTCGTGTGGCGACCCAGGGACGCCGATTCGACAGGAGGCTCACATGGCCCGCGTCGAAGGTGAGATCGTCATCGGGCGACCCGTTGCGGAGGTCTTCGACTTCGTCTCCGACGAGCACAACGAGCCGCGCTACAACCCTCAGATGGTTTCAGTGGACCAGCTCTCGCCTGGCCCCATCGGGCTCGGCACGCAGTTCCGCGCTCAGGTGAAGGCCGGGGGGCACACGGTTCCCGTCCTGCTCGAGCTCATCGCCTTCGAGCGGCCTGTCCGCTTGGGTTCGCGCTCGTCCTTCTTGGGAATCGTCACCGTCGGCGAACTGACCTTCACGGCGAGCGGCGATTCCACACGCATGCGCTGGGTGTGGGACATCAAGCCGAGTGGCGCCCTCAGGATGGCCACGCCTCTTTTGCTCTGGATGGGGCGTCGGCAGGAGAATCGCATCTGGTCGCAGCTCAAGCGGTATCTAGAGTGCGATGAGTGATGGCGGCGGGATGGAGCTGTTCCTCGAGTTGTTCTCGGGGCTGCCACGCCAGGGGCCGGGCGATGCGGAGTGCACGGCTCGGGCGCTCTCTCTGCTGCCGCCTCTCGGTCCTGGGGCTCGCATTCTGGACATCGGTTCGGGGACGGGGGCGCAGACGCTGGAGCTCGCCAGGCTCACGCCCGCGAACATCGTGGCAGTCGACTTCCATCCGCCATTCATCGACGAGCTCAATGCATCCGCGGCTCGACTTGGCTTCGCGAGCCGCGTCCGGGGTGTCGTGCAGGACATGCATCGGCTGGAGTTTTCCGGGCAGCGGTTCGACGTGCTCTGGTGCGAAGGCGCGATCTTCATCATCGGGTTCGACGCGGGCCTCGAGGCGTGGCGCGAACTCCTGCGAGCGGATGGGCATCTGGCTGTATCTGAGCTCTGTTGGCTGAAGGCCGATCCGCCGCGGGAGTGCTGTGAGTGGCTGGTGGCGGAGTACCCGCCGGTTCGGAGCCTCACCGCGAACCGCGAAGCCATCGCAAGGGCCGGATACGTCCTCGTGGGCGACTTCGTGGTTCCAACCTCCGCGTGGTGGCGTGATTACTACGACCCTCTCCAGAGGAATATCGACAGGTTCCGAGACGTTCATCGAGGCGATCCCATCGCGAACGCGGTCGCGAAGAACGTGGAGTGCGAGATCTCGATGTTCCGGCGGTACTCCGACCAGTACGGCTACGCCTTCTTCGTAATGCGGAAGGGTGGAGACTGACTCTTTAGCGGCGCGGGCCTCCGCCGGCCCGTGTACCGGCGGAGGCCGCCGCGCGTCGCCGCGCTTCTCTACTTCTTCGCCACCATGGGCTGTCCGCAGCAGACGATCGCTTCCGTACAGGCGCAGGCTCCTTCTTCCTGGTCTGCGCAAGCTTTGACAACTTGGAGCTCGAGTCCGCAGCTCTGGCAGACGTAAATCTCGCCGAGCTTCATCTCGCTACAACCCGTCATCGGGCATGCCTCCTTAGAATCTCCTTGTCTCCGCGGCCTCTCCGCGGAGGAGCCGGATATGCTCCCACGGTGAGCTCGCCGGTTAGAAGAGCCGGTCGACTTCCTCGTAGATGTGCATCTCCGGCAGTTCCTCCTCGTTCCAGTGACGTACGGCGGCACGGATCGACGGGTCCTCGACGAAGCGCTGGGCGCCGTCGCGGTCGGCGAAGTGGTGGGTTACGATGACCGCGTTGGGCTGGTCGACCCCGCGGTAGATGACGTAGCCCTCCGCGCCCCAGCCCACGCGAGCCCGCGAGTACTCGTCAAAGATCTCCTTCCATTTGGGGTAGTCGTCGGTCGTGAACGGGATGATCACCTGTACTGACACGCTACTCCTCTCCGAGAGCTTTGGCGTACGTCTTGGATTCTACGGGTGGTATTTCGCACAGAGAAGCATGCGGCGTTGGGGATCCCACGGTCGGGCTCCATCTCGTCTCTCGTCAAGAACGCGAGGCAGTCCCTGCAGCCTCTGTCTAGTTTTCTCCTCGCGGGCATCTCGGAGTTTCGGCCCTCGCGCGCGAAGCTGGTTGACGGCAGCGGTGTGCGGAGGGCGGCACCGCTGGGTATAGGGAGTCGCGTAAGGAGATCGATCCGTCCCTGCGGACGCGGTTGCGAGCTGAGCATTCCGAGGCGGGGACGTGGGCGTGCGCGGCGCACGTGGACTGTCTGTGCGCGCCATTCGGAAGGGGCGAGACGAACGTGAGGACACACGAAGGACCCTACGATGTGCTCATCATCGGCGGTGGCCCAGCCGGGCTCACCGCGGCTGTCTACGCGGCTCGACTCGCGCTGTCCACCGCGGTAGTTGCCGGGGAGGTTGGCGGACAAGCGCAGTGGGCGAGCAAGGTGGAGAACTACCTCGGCTTTCAGCTGATCGCCGGGAGCGAGCTGGTACGCCAGTTTCGCGAGCACGTACGCCGCTTCCCCGTCGACTGCTACGAGGGCGAGTACGTGAACGCGGTTGTCCCGAGCGGCGACCTGTTCGAGGTCTTTACACAGGAGGGCACGAGCCTCCAGGCTCGTGCCGTGATCATCGCCAGCGGCAGGGCGGCCGCACGGTTGGCGGTGCCGGGGGAGAAGGAGCTGGTGGGCCGCGGTGTCTCCTTCTGCGCGACCTGTGACGGCGCGTTCTTCCGCGGCCATCCCGTGGCTGTCGTGGGGCCTGGCGAAGCCGCTGCCGAGGCGGCGCTGCAGCTCTCGCGCCTTGAATGCCAGGTAACACTCGTGAGTCAGCGGCCGCTGCGGGCCCCGGAGGAGTTGTTGCGCAAGCTCGAGGCGGATCCGCGCATCGAACAACACATCGGCTGGAACGTGGTCGCCATCGAAGGCACCGATACCGTCGAGGCGGTGCTGCTGCGGGACGCGGCGCAGACGGAGGAGCGGCGAGCGGTCACCGCGGTGTTCATCGAGCGCGGGTTCATCCCCCCGGACGAGTTCACCGGCGGCATCGTGCAGACGAACGAGCGCGGGGAGATCGTAGTGGCGCGCGACAACATGACGAGCCAGCCCGGGGTCTTCGCCGCCGGCGATGTGACCGACGACTACGGCAAGCAGATCATCATCGCCGCCGGCGAGGGTGCGCGTGCGAGCATGGCCGCCGCGAGCTGGTTGCGGCGGCGCGACGTCGCGTAGAGCATCGTCGCGCCGTCGCGGGGCCGCGCCGCGCGCGGCTACAGAACTACCGGTACGCCGCGCGCGGCCAGGTACTCCTTGACCTGGCGGATCTTCAAGGTACGGAAGTGGAATACGGAGGCCGCGAGCAGCGCGGCCACGCCGGCCTGCTCTACGGCCTCGAAGAAGTGCTCGAGTGCACCCGCTCCGCCCGAGGCGATCACGGGAAGCGAGACGGCCGCGGCGATGGCTTTGGTAAAGGGGATGTCGTAGCCGGCGAGCGTACCATCGCCATCCATGCTCGTCGGCAGGATCTGACCCGCGCCGATCTCTTCGCAGCGCTTGGCCCATGCGACGCAGTCGAGACCGGTGCCGCACTGGCCGCCGCTGACCACCACTTCGAAGCCCGAGGGCATAGCCTGATTGCGACGGCCGTCGATGGCGACCACCATGCGGTCTGAGCCGAAAGCCGCGACGCCCTCGGCGAGGAGCTCCGGCCGCTTCACCACGGCGCTGTTCATGGAGACTTTGCCGACGCCTGCCGCGAGGAGCGCCTCCATGTCGTCGAGGGAAGAGACGCCGCCGCCGACGGTGAGCGGCACAGTGAGGACGGCGGCTACCTTGCGGGCCCATGCAAGACGAGTCTTGCGGCCCTCTACGGTAGCCGCGATGTCGAGCATAGCCAGTTCGTCGGCGCCCTCTTCCTGGTAGAAGCGAGCGTTCTCCACAGGGTCGCCCGCGTCGCGGAGATTGACGAAGTGCACGCCCTTGACTACGCGGCCGTCCTTCATGTCCAGACAGGGGATGATTCTCACTGGCTGCATCGCTGCCTCCTCGTGTCGCCGTCGGACGGCTACGCGATAGTTTTGTGGTAGTCCTGGAGCGAGTGCACGTGCTCTGATGAATTGCGGTGGGCCGCGATCCCCGTGGCCGCGGCCAGGGCCGCCGACGTAGTCGTGATGTAAGGCACTCCATGGCGAATGGCGGCCTTGCGGATGAACGAGTCGTCGAACTCGCTCGTTTTCCCCGCGGGGGTGTTCACTACGAGCTGGATTTGGCCGTTGGCGATGGCGTCGTGGATGTTCGGTCGCCCCTGGTGCAACTTGAGCACGATCTGCGAGGCGATGCCGTGTTCCGCTAGGAAGCTCGCGGTGCCGCTGGTGGCCATAATGCGAAAGTCCAGTTGCGCGAATTTGTGCGCCGCCGGCAGAACGCGCTCGCGGTCTCGCTCGCCGACCGTAATGAGCACCGTGCCCTCGCGCGGCAAGCGCTGCTGGGCGGCCTCCTGGGCCTTGAAGTAGGCGAGGCCGAAGCTGTCGGCGAGGCCGAGCACCTCGCCGGTGGAGCGCATCTCGGGACCCAACAGAGGGTCCACCTCGGGGAACATGTTGAAGGGAAACACGGCCTCCTTGACCCCGTAGTGGGGTACATGTCGGGGATGAAGGTTGAGGTCGCCGAGCTTCTCTCCGAGCATCACACGCGTGGCCAGGTGCGCCATCTGGATGTCGCAGACCTTGGATACCAGAGGGACGGTCCGCGAGGCGCGAGGATTGGCTTCCAGGACGTACACGGTGTTCTCGGAGATCGCGAACTGGATGTTCATCAGGCCGACCACGCCGAGCTCGATAGCTATGCGCCGCGTGTACTCTTCGATGGTCGCCAGGTGCTCCGCCGAGATGGTCACGGGTGGGATCACGCAGGCCGAGTCGCCGGAGTGCGTGCCCGCGTACTCGATGTGTTCCATGACGGTCGGCACGTACGCGTCGCTGCCATCGCAGATGGCGTCCGTCTCGCACTCGAGGGCGTTCTCGAGGAACTTGTCGATGAGGATCGGCCGCTCAGGCGTTACGTCGGTCGCCGCGCGCACGTAGCGCTCCAGCATTTCCTCGTCGTGCACGATCTCCATACCGCGGCCGCCGAGGACGTAGCTCGGCCGCACGATGAGCGGGTAGCCGATGCGCGCGGCGACCGCTAGCGCCTCGTCGAGCGTGGTCGCCATGCCCGCCTCGGGCATCGGAATGTCCAGGCGCTTCATGATCTGCGCAAAACGGTCGCGGTCTTCTGCCAGATCGATGGTCTCGGGGGAGGTGCCGATGATCGGCACGCCGGCTGTCTCGAGCTCGCGGGCGATGTTCAACGGCGTCTGGCCGCCGAACTGCACGATCACGCCCTCCGGCTGCTCCTTTTCGTAGATGGCGAGCACGTCTTCGACGGTGAGGGGTTCGAAATACAGCTTGTCGGAGGTGTCGTAGTCGGTGGAGACGGTCTCCGGGTTGCAGTTGACCATGATGGTCTCCAAGCCGGCATCGCGCAACGCGTAGGCGGCGTGGACGCAGCAGTAATCGAACTCGATGCCCTGTCCGATGCGGTTGGGGCCGCCGCCGAGCACCATCACCTTGCGCCGGGTGCTCACCGGCACCGCGTCGGCGGCGTTGTAGGTAGCGTAGTAGTACGCGCCGCTCTCCACGCCGCCCACCGGTACCACTTGGTACCCGTGCCGGATACCAAGCTGGGTGCGGCGCTCGCGGATGGCGGTTTCCGGCACGCCGAGCAGCTTGGCCAGGTAAGCGTCGGCGAACCCGTCTTGCTTGGCGCGGACGAGGAGCTCGCCGGGGGGTACGCTGCCCGCGTGGGCGAGGAGCTCTTCCTCGAGTTCCACAAGCTCGCGCATCTGCTGAATGAACCATGGCTTGATATGCGTCCGCTCGTGCAGCGTCTGTACGTCGGCGCCCTTCCGCAGTGCCTCGTACATCACGAACTGACGCTCGCTGGACGGCTCGGCGAGGAGCCCTAGAAGCTCCTCTAGCGTGCGCTGGTTGAAGTCTTTGGCAAACCCCAGGCCATACCTTCCGATCTCCAGCGAGCGGACCGCTTTCTGCAGCGCTTCCTTGTACGTCTTGCCGATCGACATCGCCTCGCCGACGGCGCGCATTTGAGTGCCGAGCCTGTCGATCGCGCCGGGGAACTTCTCGAATGCCCAGCGGGCGAACTTGACCACCACGTAGTCGCCTGAGGGCGTGTACTGTTCGAGGGTGCCGCCGCGCCAGTAGGGCAGCTCGTCGAGCGTGAGCCCGGCGGCCAGGCTGGCGCTGACGTAGGCGATCGGGAAGCCCGTAGCCTTGGAGGCAAGCGCCGACGAGCGCGACGTGCGGGGGTTGATCTCGATGACCACGATACGTCCGGTTTGCGGGTCGTGGGCGAACTGTACGTTGGTGCCACCGATCACCTGGATAGCCTCGACGATGTCGTAGGCGTGTTTCTGCAGCCGGGCCTGCAGCTCCGGGGCGATCGTCAGCATCGGTGCCGTGCACAGACTGTCGCCGGTGTGCGTGCCCATGGGGTCAACGTTCTCGATGAAGCACACGGTGATCATATGGTTCTTGGCATCGCGGACTACCTCGAGCTCCAGCTCCTCCCAGCCGAGCACCGATTCCTCCACGAGTACCTGGCCGACCATGCTCGCTTGAATACCGCGAGCGGCGATCAGGCGCAGCTCCTCTACGTTGTAGGCCAGGCCACCGCCGGTGCCGCCCATGGTGTAGGCAGGCCGGATGACCACGGGGTAGCCGAGCGTGGCCGCGACGTTCTCCGCTTCCTCCACGGTGTAGCAGATCTCGCTGCGCGCGCACTCGACGCCGAGCTGGCGCATAGCCTCTTTGAAGGCGAGCCGGTCTTCGCCGCGCTCGATGGCATCGATGTTCACGCCGATGATGCGCACGCCGTACTCGGCGAGCACGCCGGTGCGTTCCAGCTCGGAGGAGAGATTCAGGGCCGACTGCCCGCCGAGATTGGGGAGCAGCACGTCTGGGCGCGATGCGGCGATCACAGTGGTGAGCGACTCGAGGTTGAGGGGTTCGATGTACGTCTCGTCGGCCATCACCGGGTCGGTCATGATGGTCGCCGGGTTTGAATTAACGAGAGTGATGCGGTAACCGAGGTTACGCAGCGCCTTGCACGCCTGGGTTCCCGAATAGTCGAACTCTGCGGCCTGGCCGATTACGATGGGGCCCGAGCCGATGATCAGGACCTTGCGGATATCTTCGCGCCGCGGCATGGATGCTCCTCGCTCCTCAACTGACAATCCGCTGCATCATATAGAAACCTCTTGCATCGGTGCATACGCGGCGCTGGCAGGCTGATATAGTCGCGGCCAAGGTGGGGCAGTGGAATATTCGGACGAGATGCATCGCTCAGGGGAGGGGACGTGAGCATCGTCGAAGTCAGAGATCTCACCAAGCAGTACAACCCACCCAAAGGCGTGCTCGCCGTAGACCGCGTCTCCTTCACTATCGAACGCGGCGAGATCTTCAGCCTTCTGGGTCCCAACGGCGCGGGGAAGAGCACGACCCTCTCGCTGCTCTCCTGCCTGCTGCGCCCAACCGCCGGCGACGCCACCATCGAAGGCCATTCGATCATCCACGAGGCGCAGGCGGTCAGAGAGACCATCGGTGTGGTTCCGCAAGACATCGCTCTCTACGGCGACATGAGCGCGCGCGAGAACCTGCGGTTCTGGGGCACCATGTACGGTCTGGCCGGCGCCGACCTGCGGCGCCGGGTCGACGAGGTACTTGAGCTCATCGCTCTCGTAGACCGCCAGAACGATCGGATCGACAAGCTGTCGGGCGGCATGAAGCGGCGGGTGAACCTCGGCGTGGCGCTGCTGCACACGCCGCGTCTGCTGTATTTGGACGAGCCGACGGTAGGTATCGACCCGCAGAGTAGGCGGGCGATCCTCGACGGCATCCTCGACCTCCGCGCTCGAGGCATGACGATCCTCTACACCACGCACTACATGGCGGAGGCGCAGGAGCTCAGCGATCGCATCGGCATCATCGACCACGGCAAGCTCGTCGCCATGGGTACGCACGAGCAGCTCGTCCAGTTGGTCGGGGAGCGTACCGAGGTCGAGCTGGGTGTCGACAAGCACCTCGACTGTGTCAAGGAACGCTGGAGCGGCCTTGCCGATGTAGGAGGTGTTACCGTAGACGAGGACGAGATGCGCGTCACGTTGCTGGTTGAAGATGCAAACCAGGCATTGCCGCGCTTGTTCGAGGCCGCCGCGGCCTGCGAGGCGAGGATCACTTCGGTGAACGTGGTCGAGCCCAATCTGGAGACCGTGTTCTTACACCTCACAGGGCGCGCGTTGCGCGACTGAGGGCGGGGGAGCCGATGGACGCGTACTGCGGTCGCTTTCCGGCGCGGGTATAGCGGAGAGCCAGAAGATGCGGCGCGTGCTCGCCATAGTCTGGAAGGATCTGCGCTCTATTTACCGTCAGCCGAGCGCCGTGGCGTTGATGATCGCTGTGCCGCTGGCGCTGGCGTCGCTTCTAGGGCTGGCGTTCGGTGGCCAGAGTGGCTTCCACCTCGACCCCGTGAAGATCGCGGTGGTTAATCTCGACAAGACTGGGGACGGCGCCCCCGCGCTCTCGGCGGCCAGCGTCTTGGCGGGTGTCCTCACCGGGCCCCAAACCGCGTCGCTGCTCGATGCTCGCATGGTGGCGACAGCAGACCGTGCGCGGCGATTAGTTGACGATGGCGAAGCTACCGTGGCCGTCATCGTCCCCGAGGGGTTTAGCGCGGCCGCGCGGAGCGTCAGGGGGAGCGCGGCCGTCGAGATCTACCGGGACCCGGCGAGCCAGATCGGAGCCGGTGTGGCGACCGGGGTGGTCGAGAACATGGTGCGGACGTTGGACGATGCGCGACGAGCTGCCACCGTGGCTGCTGAGGTGGTGCGGGAGGCGCGGCCGGCCGTCGACGACCCGGCGAGGCTAGCCGAGGCCGCGGCGGCGACTGCGGCGGCCTCCCTTGCGGCCTCGGCTCGTGGGGCGACCGTTGCGCTGGACGAACGCGCTCCACGGCTGTCCGGCGCGGCGGCTAGCGAAGATCCCGGCGTCGCGGGCCAGGTGCTGGCGGGTCAGATGGTCCTCTTCTTGTTCTTCGGCGCGGCCAACGCCGCGCGCACCATTCTGCTAGAAGAGCAGGAGGGGACGCTGGCGCGCCTGTTCACCACGCCCGGCCGGCGGGCCGGCGTCCTCGGTGGCAAACTGCTGGTGTCGTTCGTGACCGTGCTGGTGCAGTCCTGCGTGCTGTTGCTCGCCGGCTGGCTGCTGTTCGGCATCGCCTGGGGCGGCCCCGCGTCGGTCGTGCTGCTGACCATCGTCGGCTGTTTGGTCGCCAGCGGCTTGGCGATGGTCATCGGGTCGCTGGCCCGCACGCTGGCTCAGCAGGGAGCCATCGGCTCCGGTATCTTCTTGCTGCTCGCACTGATCGGGGGCAACTTCATCGGCGGCGGAGCGACGCTGGGAGGTGTGGCCGGGGTGTTGCGGCGCATCACGCCGAACGGCTGGATTCTGGAGGGGTGGGACGCGGCCATGCGCGGTGGCGGAGTGGCGGATGTGCTCCTCCCGGTACTCGTGGCGCTCGGGTTCGCCGCGGTGTTCTTCGCCGCCGCGGCGGTCGTCTTGCGGCGGAGGTTCGCATGAGCCGCGTGTGGACCGTGGTGGCCAAGGATCTGCTGCAGACGAGCCGCGATCGCATGGCGGCCATCTTCATGGTGCTCATGCCGCTTGCCTTTACCGCCTTCCTCGGCGTCGTGATCGGGGGTGTGGAGGAGCGGTACCCGGTCGCTGTGGCCGATCGCGATGCTTCGCCCCAGTCGCGGCTGCTGGTCCGCGAGCTGCGGCGGAGCACGGTGGTCGTGGTGCGGAGTAAGGCCGTCGGTGAGGTAGACGCTGAAGTCGACGATCAGCACGTGGTAGCCGGCCTCGTGATCCCGCCCGGCTTCGGCGCCGCCGTGGAGGCGGGGCGCGAGGTCGAGCTCACGGTGGTGCGCGACGCCGGCTCGGCGGCGGGGCAGTCCGCGGTGGCCGAGATCCGTCGAGCTGTCGAGGAGATCGGCGCCGCGCGACGAACGACGAGCGCCGCTATCGCGGGTGTGGCGGCGGTGCTCAAAGGAGTTGACTCGTCCCTCGGGCCGTCGTCGAGCGAGCTGACGCCCGAGCGGCTCTCCAGTGTGGTCGCGGATCGTCTGGAGGGGTTGCCCAGCTCAGCTATCGAGGTGCGTTCAGTCGAGGCCGGTGGAGGGAGCTTGGCGGTTCCGAGCGGCTTCGATCAGACTTCGCCGGGCATGATCGTCAATTTCATTCTATTCGGGCTGGTCACGCCCGCGGGCGCGCTCATGCTGGAACGGCAGTCGGGGACGTTGTCGCGCCTGCGCACGACGTGCATCAGCCGCCTCGAGCTGATCACCGGCAAGGCGGTGGGCATGTTCGTGTTGACTTTCGTACAGCAGGTCGTGCTGGTGGTCGCCGGCGCTCTCGGGTTCGGCGTCGGCTACTTCAACGACCCTGGAGCGCTCGTCCTCGTCATGGTCTCGCTCTCGTTGTTGGTGGCCTGTCTGGGGCTGCTCCTGGCCACGCTCTTCCAGTCGGAGCAGGCTCTGATCGCCGCGGCCGTGCTTCTCTCAATGGGCTGGTCGGCTCTCTCCGGTGCGTGGTTTCCGCTCGAGATCACAGGGCCCACGTTCTCCGCGGTGGGTCATGCCCTTCCCACGGCGTGGATCTTGGATGGTTTCCGCGGCATCAGCTTGCGCGGTTGGGGGGTGCTCGACGTGCTGCCGGCATGCGGCGTCGCGGCTGGCTGGGCTGCGGGCTTCCTCGGGCTGGCTGTGTGGCGGTTCCGGGTTGGCGAGCAGCGATGAGGCGCCGTGGCTAGCGGCGATGAGCACGTCGCCGTGGGCGCGATGCGATACACATCGGCTTTCGCGTGAACCCTTCCGGGTATTGCCATGGTGCGCCGAGAGCGGCAAAATGAGAGGCGAGCGCGACCCAACGCACAAGCTGCGTTTCGGGCTCGCCAGGCCGCCGTACAGGCGGCCTTTTCTTTTCCCGTCTTCTCAGGCCACCTCGCAGGGGATGTCGAGGATAGGCCCTGTCTGGCGGCGGTCCATTGAACGTTGGCGTACGGCCGCCAGCGCTTTCGGTACGGAGGGCTGGGCCCTGTCCGGCTGGACCCACTTGCGCCGTACTGGGCGATGACATACTGTAATGCATAAGAAGTATGCAGGAGGGACGGTGAGCGGCACGGCGACCATCCGTATCGACCTAGAGAAGATCGAAGAGAACTTCCGCACGCTCGCGCGTCTGCTGCCGGGCCTTGACCTTCTGGCGGTGACCAAGATGACGTGCGGCAGCCCGGCGGTGGCTCGCGCCGCGCTCGCCGGGGGCGCGGTCGCCTTGGGTGACCCGCGACTGGTGAACTTGGCGCGGCTGCGCGACCACGGGGTGCAAGCCCCGCTCTGGCTGCTGCGCTCGCCCACGTTGCAACAGGCGGATGAGGTGATCAGGCTGGCGGACGTGTCGCTGGAGTCCGAGCTAGACACCGTGCGGGCGCTGGCCGCGGCGGCGGCGCGGATCGGCGCGGTGCATCGCGTGGTCTGCATGGTAGATGTCGGCGACCTGCGCGAGGGGGTGTTGCCGGCGGAGCTGCTGCGCTTCGTGACGGCGACCGACGCGCTGCCGCACATCGTCGTGGAAGGCGTGGGCGTAAATCTCACCTGCTTCGGCGCGATCATGCCCACGCCGGAGAACTTGGGCCAAGTGGCGGCCTTGGCCGACGAGGCACAACGCGTCCTCGGCCGGCCGCTGGTGGTGTCTGGCGGCAACTCGGGGACGTTGCCGCTGGCACTGGCGGGAGGTCTGCCGCCGGGCATCACCTCGCTGCGCATCGGCGAGTCGTTCTTGCTGGGCGTCAATACGCTCACGCGTGAGCCGTTGCTGCCGGAGCTCCACCTGGATGCGTTCGTGCTGGAGGCTCCGGTGATCGAGTGCCAGGTGAAGCCGTCTCGTCCCATCGGGGTATCCGCGCAAGACATGATGGGTGCGGTACCTGTGTTTGCAGACCGGGGACTCCGTCGGCGGGCCATCCTGCCTCTGGGTCGGCAAGACGTGGTGCCGGAGCAGGTTCGTCCGCTGGATCCCCGTGTGGAGGTGCTGGGTGCCTCGAGCGATCACCTCATACTTGATGTGGAGGCGGTAGACCCTCCGCCGAAGCCTGGAGACCGGTTCTCCTTTACCCTCGGGTACGCAGCGCTGCTGCAGGCCTTCACCTCGGAGTACGTGGATAAGGAGTATGTGCACAGCCGCGACGATCACGTGTCTCTGCCGGAATCGGGCGTGGGCGAGGGCGCGGAAGAGCGAGCAGACGAAGAGAAGGAGTAGGTATGGCCAACCGCCGCACCAGAGTCCTGATCATGGGAGCCGCCGGGCGGGACTTCCACAACTTCAACACCTACTTCCGCGACAACGAGCACTACGAGGTGGTGGCGTTTACGGCCACGCAGATCCCGTACATCACCAACCGCGAGTATCCATCCGCGCTCGCCGGCGGGCTCTACCCCGAGGGCATCCCCATTTTCGACGAATCCGAGTTGGCCGATCTGATCCGCCGGTACGGCGTGCAGCACGTCGTGTTCGCGTACTCCGACGTTCCCTACGAGTACGTGATGCACAAGAGCGCGCAGATCAACGCTCTCGGCGCCGATTTTCGTCTGCTGGGACCCGCGTGCACCATGGTGAAGAGCAGCAAGCCGGTGATCGCCGTGTGCGCGGTGCGCACCGGCGCGGGCAAGAGCCAGACCAGCCGGAAGATCCAGGCCCTGCTGCGGGATGCGGGTCACAAGGTGGTGAGCATCCGGCACCCCATGCCGTACGGAGACCTCGCGCAGCAGGCCGTACAGCGGTACGCGAGCATCGACGACCTCGCCAAGCACAAGTGCACCATCGAGGAGATGGAGGAGTACGAGCCGCACGTGGCCGCCGGCAACGTGATCTACGCTGGAGTGGACTACGAGGCGATCCTGCGCCAGGCGGAGCAGGAAGCCGACGTGATCCTTTGGGACGGCGGCAACAACGACTTCAGCTTCTACCGGCCGGACCTTTACATCACCGTCGCCGATCCGCACCGGCCCGGCGATGGCCTTGTCTACTACCCGGGCGAGGTAAACCTGCGTCTGGCCGACGCCGTGGTCATCAACAAGATCGACAGCGCGGACCGCGCCGGCATAGAGGCCGAGCTCGCGGCGGTACGCTCGGTGAATCCTGCGGCGCAGATCATCATGGGGGCCTCGCCGGTCATCGTGGACGAGCCGGCACTGGTCCGTGGCAAGCGGGTGCTGGTGGTAGAGGATGGCCCCACGCTCACGCATGGCGAGATGAAGTACGGCGCCGGCACGGTGGCGGCACGCCAGCTCGGCGCTGCCGAGCTCATCGATCCGCGGCCGTTCGCGGTGGGGGAGCTGAGAGCCACCTTCGAGAAGTACCCCGGCATCGGCGTGCTGCTGCCGGCCATGGGCTACTCGGAGGAGCAGCTCAGAGATCTAGGGGCCACCATCAACGCCTCGGGCGCCGACACCGTTGTCATCGGCACGCCCATCGATCTGCGCAGGGTGGTGGACATCAAACTGCCGACGGTTCGTGTGCGCTACGAACTCCAGGAGATCGGCAGCCCCACGCTACGCGACGTGCTGCGCGAACACGGGTTCATCGGCGACTGAGGGACGTCGGCTCTCGGTGAGTGGCACCGCGCAGGGAATGGCCGCGCGGGATCGTCCGCGGAGGGCGTTCGGCAGCTGGCTCGCGGTAGCCGCGAACGGCTATGCCCAGCCCAGGAGATGCAACGTCAGCCACTTGGCGGGGTTGAAGATCAACCAGCCGAGTGGATCGAACTCGCCGAAGCGGCCGAGCAAGATGAGTCCCAGGAGCACGAAGGGCCCGTAGGGACTCACGGCGGCCAGCGCGGCACGAGCCCGTGGCGGCAGGAAGAACGACAGTACCTCTTCGCCATCGAGTGGCGCGATGGGCAGGAGGTTGAAGAGCGCCAAGACGAGATTGATGAGCACGAAGGTGATCAGGAACTCCTCGGGGCTGGGGATTGACTCGCTCGGAGGGATCCCCTCGCTCGCGAACCCAAACCAGAAGGGGATGGCGGCGACCAGCGCCAGTGCGGCGTTGGTGAGTGGACCGGCGGCGGAGACCAGCATGAGCGCCGCCGGCGAACGCCGGCGCAGTATTCCGGGGTTTATCTGGACTGGCTTGGCCCAGCCGAAGCCGGCGAACAACAGGAGCAGTGAGCCCATGAGGTCCAGGTGCACCAGCGGGTTGAGGCTCAGGCGGCCCTGAGATCGCGGCGTGGGGTCGCCGAGGGCATCCGCCGCCCAGGCGTGTGCCAGCTCGTGCGCCGGCAGGGCGATCACCAGGACGAACGTGTAGATGAGCAGTGTGGGCAGGTCTACGCCGAGCATGGTCGCCTCTCGTGATCGGTTGTGCTCCCGAGGCCAGCGTGCGTGTGACCGTCCACGTCGCTCACCTTGCGGGATGCGAGTCTAAGGGCAGAGCTGTGGAGGGCTGTGGGGGCGCCGCGCGCAAGCGCTGCGCGAGCATCGTGAGCGCGGCGCCGCAGAGAGCCGCCAGGAGGGCGACGGCGGCGAGCATGAGGTAGATCCAGTGAAGCTCGCCGCCGGCGGCGTCCGCGATCGCCCCGCCGGCCACGGCGGCGAACGAGCCCACGGCGAAGGAGAGGCCGAAGCTCAACCCGTAGCCAAGCCCGCGGCGGTTGAGCGACGTGTACTTTCCGGTGAGCACGTTGTCGATCGGCTGCGTGGTGAAGTGAAAGAGGCTGAACAGGAGCAGCACGAGGATGAGGGGCCATTCCGTTGCCGCGTACGCCACCACGAGGAGGAGTGCCTGACCGAGGAGCAGCGCGGTGTAGATACGTTCTACCTTACGGTGGCGGCCTAGCTTGGCGGCCCACAGCTGGCCGAAGAAACCCACGATGTAGATGAGCGAGGCCAGCAGGCCGCCCTGGACCAGACGGCTGCCGGCGAACAGGTCGGCACGCTGGATGACCAAGGATGGCAGGTAGGTCTCGAAGCCACGGAACACGAACCCCAAGCAGATGGTGATGGCGAACACCAGGCTGAGGGCCTTCACGTGGGTCACGCCCAGGCTGTGGCCGGGGTCGGTGTGCATGTCGCGTGCGTTGGCGAGTGGCGGGAGGGCGAAGGTATAGAGCAGGGCGGCCACGGTAATGGCGGCGCCCACGGCAAACGGCAGTCGCCAGTCCACGGCGTAGGCGAGCACGGAGCCAAATGCCGGGCCAACAGCGAGTCCGAGGCTCCCGAACATGCCGTGATGGGCCGTAAGGCGGGCGTCGTTGCCGCTGGCTCGCGAGATGAGCGTGTTGGCGGCGGTGTGGTAGGGAGAGAAGGCGAGGCCCAGGAGGAGCAACCCAGCGGCCATGACTCCGGCGGAGGGGGCGACCGCGATGAGCGTCGCGGCCATCGCGGCCATTGCCAGACAAGCTCGCACTACGTGCAGGGGATGGATGCGATTGAGCAGTACACCGGTGGGGAATGCGCCCACGCCGTAGAGCAGCATGGCGGCGGTGAAGAAGCTGCCGAGGAGCGTGTAGCTGGCCGCGAACTCCTCACGCAGCACGAACAGCACGGCCGGGTAGATGCCGAGCAGCACGTGCGAGAGCGAATGGGCGATGTACAGCGGCAGGAGTCCGAGTGAGGTAGGCCGCGGCGGGAGGGTGGCGGTGGTCGAGCGATGCGCGGTGAGGGTCTGCATCAAATCCAGCTCGTGAACCAGATAAGGCGATAGTAGCGTTCGGGGCTGATGCCGATGTCGACGACGATCGGGAGGAACACTATGCCGAGGCCGGCGATCACGCCCACGTAGGACCACGCGAGCGCCTGCCGACCGGCGAGGGTGCGGAGATGGGAGATGAGCCAGCCGAGGAGCGCGCAGATGAACGCGCCTCCGGCCGCGGCTACGACGTAACCTAGGAGCCGCGACGAGCTTGCTGGCACCCTCCAGAAGAGCCAGCCGATGCCGCGTTCCACGGGATGCCAGAACAGGGTAGTCGCGGCGGTGGCAGCTAGGAAGGCAAGCGTGGGCCAGAAGGCTGTCTCAGTGACTCCGCAGGGAAGAGAGGGTCGCCGGCGTGGCCAGCGGAGCGGCGTGCCACAGAGACGCTGGAGCCCTGTGGCTACGAGGATCGCCAAGAACGGGGCCACGGGGGTCATGTAATAAAGAAAAGAGGTGCGGCCGGTGGCGAACCAGGGGAAGTAGAGGAGGGCCACCAGCAGCGCCGGCACGGCCAGCCGGCGATCTCGTCCGAGCAGCGCCGCTGCGGGGACCGCCACCAGTGCGAGCGCGGAGCTCCACCAGAGCAGTGGATTGCCCATGGCGACGATGCCGTGGTACTCCGCCTTGGACTCGAAGAAGTACCACACGGGTCGCGTATTGAGGATCCAGGTAGGCGCTTCGGACGCGTAGCTGTGGGTGGCGTGGAGGTTGAAGTTAAAGGTGAACGCCTGGCGCTGCATCTCCCACCAGTCGGCAAACGAGTGGCCGGCGGCGAAGTAGAAGGCATAGCTGGCTACATAGAGAGCTGCCGGGAGTGCTACCAAGAAGAGAATGGGGGGGAGGCTGGCGCGCAGGGCTCGCCAGAGCCGCGGGCGAGCGGTGGGCACCGGTTCGGTGTGCTCCTGCGCGGCGACATGCTGGCGCGGCGCGCAGCGTCGGAAGAGCAGGAGGAGCACGCCAGCGGCCAGGAGAGCGAGGGCGCCAGACCATTTGGTGCTCACTGCCAGACCGCCGGCGAGGCCGCACAGGGCGAGCCAACGGAGGCGATGGCCATCCTGTACGTACTTGAGCGCGAGCAGCACGCAGACCGCTGTCCATAGGGCGACGAAGATATCCAGGGTGGCGATGCGCGACTGAGCGATGCCGAGGAGATCGGTCGCCGCCAGTACCAGCGCGCCGAGCGCCCAACCTCGGCTGAGGCCGAGTCTTCGGGCGATGGGGTACACGCAGGCGAGTAACGCCAAGCCGGCCAGGGCGGGCGCGAAACGCCAGCCAAAGGGTGTGTCGCCGAAGGCCAGGATGCCCAGCGCGATGGCCAACTTGCCGCACTCGGGGTGCGGCCAGGAGACTAGGTCGCCGGGCTCCCAGGCCTGGCCGCCCTGTTTCTGCCCGAGCCGCCCGTCGATGATGGCCTTGGCGTCTTTGGCGTAGTAGACCTCGTCGAATACGAACGTGGTCGGTGTACCCAGGCTCCAGAGGCGGAGGACGGCGGAGATCGCCAGCACCGCGAAGACAGCCATCTTCATGCCGAACCGGCGCCTACCCAGAGCGGCAGCGGAATGAGGAGGGCGGGCGGTGTCGAGCTCCATGCGGGTTAGTATAGTGGACGAGACCCGCCAATCGGGTTCGGGATGCGACCACGGAGTGGTTGCGATGTCCTGATCGCCCTCGATGCAGTGCTGTGGGGGGGTGGAGCAGTTGTCGCGGGAAGTTCTGATCGGAGAGGCACCGCTCGGCATCGGCGGTGTGGTCGCCGTGGCGCGCGCGAGCGCCGCCGTACGAGTGGGGACGGCTGGCCGTGCGCGCATCGCCGCGGCCCACGCTGTGGTGGACCGCGTGGTCCGAGAGCGGCGTGTCGTCTATGGGGTTACCACCGGCTTCGGCCAGCTTGCCACGACACACATCCCCGTAGAGCAAGCACGCGAGCTGCAGGAGAATCTCGTGCGCAGCCATGCCGTGGGTGTCGGCGAGCCGCTGCCGCGTGAGGTGGTACGCGGCGCCATGGCCATCCGGGTGAACACGTTCGCAAAAGGTCACTCCGGCGTGCGCCAGGAGGTCGTAGACCTCCTCGTGGAGATGCTGAACCGCGACCTGATTCCGTACGTCCCCTCGCGTGGATCACTCGGTGCCTCTGGCGATCTGGCGCCCTCGGCGCACCTCGTGCTTGCCATGATGGGCGAGGGCGAAGTGCTTACCGCCGGCGGCCAGCGAGAACCAGTGGCGCCGGCGCTGGCCGCGGCCGGGCTTCGCCCCCTACGATTGGAGCCCAAGGAGGGGGTGAGCCTCATCAATGGCACGCAGTTCATGGCTGCCATCGGCAGCCTGGCGGTGGCCGACGGCGAGGCCGTTCTGGACTCCGCCGACCTCATCGGAGCGATGAGCATCGAGGGCCTGCGCGCTTCGGTGGGCCCCTTCCAGGAGCGCATCCAGAGGCTACGGCCCATCCCTGGCCAGGAGCACACGGCACACACCGTGCGGCTGGCCACCGAGGGCAGCGGCATCATGTTCAGCCATCTCAACTGCGACAAGGTGCAGGATGCCTACAGCGTTCGCTGCATCCCTCAGGTACACGGCGCCTGCCGCGACGCGTTCCGCTGGCTGCGCGAGGTGGTGGCGGTCGAGGTGGATGCCGTCACCGATAACCCGATCGTGTTTCCGGATGTGGGCGAGATCGTCTCTGCCGGTAATTTCCATGGCGAACCCCTGGCGCTGGCGCTGGACCTGGCCGCCATGAGCCTGGCCGAGATCGGCAGTATGAGCGAGCGCCGGACGTTCCGTCTGCTGAGCCCCTTCTTGAGCGAGTTGCCGCCCTATTTGACCGAGACGTCGGGGCTCAGCAACGGCTACATGCTAGCTCAGTACACGGCGGCCGCTCTGGTGGCCGAGAGCAAGATCCTGTGCCATCCGGCCAGCGTGGACTCCATCCCCACCTCGGGAGACCAGGAAGACCACGTGAGCATGGGGATGACGGCGGCGCTCAAGCTCGAGACCGTGCTGCGCAATACGCAGACCATCTTGGGCATCGAGGCACTGTGTGCCACCCAGGCCATCGATTTGTTGGCCCCGCTGGAACCCGGGGAGGGCACGCGTCGCGGCTACCAGATCGTGCGTCGTCTAGCGCCTCGGCTGCGCGGCGATCGCTACCTGGCGCCAGAGATCGAGCGTGTTCGGCAGGCGGTGACGCGTGGCGAGTTCGCCGCCGTTGTGCGTGCTCTCCGCGCCGCTGGGTGAGCCATCCTCGGCGGCGCGGAGGTGCCCGCTGTCGCGGCGGTGCACGCCGATTGTCGTGATCCAGCCGCCCTTCTTATCCTCGCTGGAGCACGAGCGGTCTTGGCCACGAGCGCGCCGGTATGGTACAACTCCGCACATTCGCCGCTCCCGGAGTGTCTCCAGGGCGGCGGACGAGGAGGGGTCAGTCTCGCAGCAGGTGGAGCGTCACTGCTTCGCGCCGTCGCTAGCGGTTGCCCGTCCATCCATCGTCAGGTAAGAGCAAGAGACAATCGGGAGGGAGTGCCATATGGCAAACAGCACAGATGTGCGTGTCCTCAAGGACACCACCGCCAACCCAGGGCCGCTTGGGCTCATGGCCTTCGGTATGACAACTGTGTTGCTCAACATCCACAACGCGGGCATCTACGAGCTGAATGCGATGATCCTCGCCATGGGCATCTTCTACGGTGGTATGGCACAGGTGTTCGCCGGATGGATGGAGTGGAAGAAGGGCAATACCTTCGCGACCGTCGCCTTCTCCTCTTACGGCCTCTTCTGGCTCCTCCTCGTCGGCCTCATTCTGCTGCCCAAACTGACGTTCATCGACGGCGCCGCCGATCTCGCCTCGTCGCTCACGGCCCTCGGCTGGTTCTTCATGTTCTGGGGCATCTTCACGTTCCTCATGTTCATCGGCACGCTGCGCATCAACCGCTCACTGCAGGTTGTGTTCCTGACGCTCTCCATCCTTTTCTGGCTGCTGGCCATCCGCGACTGGACTGGCAGCGAGATGGTAGGCAAGATCGCCGGGTGGGAAGGCATTCTCACCGGCCTCTCCGCCATGTACGGCTCCATCGCGCAGATCTGGAATGAGCTCTATGGTCGCGTGGTGCTTCCGCTCGGCCCAGTAAAGAAGTAGGGAAGTAGGAAGAAGCGAGGAACGCGGTAACGCGAAGCCTGCTGGAAGGGGCGGCGGCTCGGAGAGCCGCCGCCCCTTCCGCCGTCTGTGCTCCATGGTGGTGCCTCGGGCGATCATGGCAGGTGGGCGTGGCGGAGAAGACCGGGGGCCGCTGACCCACGCATGAGGGGGAGAGTCGGGGTATGATGTGCGCGGCCGCCGCCTCCTGCGAGGCTTGCGGCGGCCGCGGGGGCAAGTCACACTGGCCCGGTAGGGCCACCGGTCTGAGGGAGGAAACAGCGTGCTCCAGTGCATCGCTACTGCTCTGGCTGCCAAGGACGGCAACCCCTTCGATTCGGTTACCGAGTTCTTCAAGTCCGGTACCTGGCGGCTCATCGTTTTGCTCGGTTGCTTCTTGCTCGTCGTGCTCTGGTTGGCGTGCGTCTTCTGGGTCTTCAAAGACGCCCACCGGCGTATCGAAGACAAGGTGGTGATCGCCGTGGCGGTGCTCACCGGGCTCGTGTTCGGCCCGCTCGGCGTGCTCATCTACGCGATCGTTCGCCCTCCGGAGTATCTCAGCGATGTGCGCGAACGCGAGCTGGAACTGGAAGTGCTGGAGCGCAGGCTGGCGGACATGCAGGTCTGTCCGTACTGCCACACCGATATTCGCGAGGACTACCTGGTGTGCCCGCATTGCACCACGCGCCTGCGAGGCGTCTGCCGTACGTGCGGGCGGCCGATCGAACCGGGGTGGCGTGCTTGCCCCTACTGCGAGACGCGGATCGCACCGGTGGGAGCGGAGTACATTCCGGGGTCGACTGGCCGCTGAGTTGCTCCAGCGCTTCGGTAGCCCGTAGCCATCACCACACGGGAGGCCTATCCGTGGAACGAACCTTCATCATGGTCAAGCCGAACGGTGTCGTCGGCGGGCTGGTGGGCGAGATCATCCGCCGCTTCGAACGACGTGGTTTCGCGCTTCGCGGTCTGAAGATGCTGCGCATGTCGCGCGACATGGCGGAGCGGCACTACGCGGAGCACGTGGGTAAGCCCTTCTTCGATCCGCTGGTGTCGTTCATCACCTCCGGGCCGGTGGTGGCCATGGTGTGGGAGGGTCGCGAGGCGATCGCGGTGGCACGGACAATGATGGGGGTTACCGACCCCGTTGAGGCGGCGCCGGGTACCATCCGTGGAGACTTCGCTCTCTCCAAGGAGGAGAACGTGGTGCACGGCTCCGACGGGCCAGAGAGCGCGGCACGGGAGATCGCGCTGTTCTTCGGCGAGCAGGAGCTGATCTAAGCTGCGTGTGCTGCTCGCCTCTCGTTCTCCTCAACGGCGGACGATTCTCGCGCAGCTCGGCATTCCGTTTCGCACGGTACCGAGCGCGCACGTGGAAGAGACGGTACCCGGCGATCCGGTAGCCACTGCCGAGCGCAACGCGCGCGGAAAGGCACTGGAGATCGCCTCCCGCGCGGTGGCCGCGGCGGACGAGACGATCATCGGCGTAGACACGGTCGTGGTGCTGGGCGACGATGTGCTAGGAAAGGCCGTCGACGAGCGGCAGGCACGGGAGTACTTGCGCCGCTTAAGCGGCCGCACACACGAGGTAGTCAGCGGTCTGTATGCTGTGCAGGGAGACCGCGCGGCGGGCGGTCATGCGGTTACCGCCGTCACTTTCCGCGTGCTCGCGGCGGACGTGGTGGAACGCTACCTGCGCAGCTTAGAGTGGCGAGAGCGCGCCGGTGCGTACGCCATTCAAGGATTCGGCTCGGCGCTGGTACAGGGCGTGCGCGGCGACTACTTCAACGTGGTCGGCTTGCCGGTGGCTCTGCTGGCGACCACGTTGGAAGAGCTTGGGGTGGCGACGCTCGATTGGCTAGGGTGAGCGTCGCGCTCAAGGTGCGCGAGGTTCGTCGCAGCTGGCGGCGTATCGTATACTCGGACCTTGTGTCTGGCACGGAAAGGGGTTTTCCATCAGTTTCTTCGCCTCACTGACAGGATTCGGTGCCCGCGACATGGCCGTCGACCTAGGTACCGCCAACACACTCGTCTATGTCCGTGGACGCGGCATTGTGCTCTCCGAGCCGTCGGTCGTGGCGATCGACCATCGCACCGGAGAGGTGCATGCCGTGGGCGCCGAGGCTAAGCGCATGCTGGGCCGTACACCGGCCAGCATCAGCGCCGTACGGCCGCTGAAAGACGGTGTGATCGCCGACTTCGATGTCACCGAGCAGATGCTGCGGCACTTCATCCGCAAGGTGGCGCAGAACAGGTGGGCGCACCCGCGGGTGGTCATCTGCGTGCCGTCGGGCGTCACCGGAGTGGAGAAGCGCGCGGTGGAAGAGGCCACCTACTCGGCTGGCGCCCGGTGGGCCACGCTCATCGAGGAGCCCATGGCGGCGGCTATCGGCGCCGGTCTGCCCGTGGCCGAGCCCACCGGTAGCATGATCGTCGATATCGGTGGCGGCACCAGCGAGGTCGCGGTGATCTCGCTGGGTGGCATCGTCGTCTCGCAGTCAATTCGCGTGGGCGGCGACGAGCTCGATGAGTCGATCATCACGTGGGTCAAGAAGGAGTACAAGCTGCTCATCGGGAGTCAGACCGCCGAGGAGATCAAGCTGGAGATCGGCTCCGCGGCACCTCTGCCGCAGGAAGAGCAGGCGGAGATCCGCGGCCGCGATCTCGTGACGGGCCTGCCGAAGACCATTGTGCTCTCGTCGGACGATGTGCGGGTCGCCCTCGAAGAGCCCGTGCAGGCCATCATCGACGCGATCAAGGCCACATTGGACAAAACCCCGCCGGAGCTAGCGAGCGACATCATGGATCGTGGCATCATGATGGCCGGTGGTGGCGCGCTGCTTCAGGCTCTCCCCGAGCGGCTCCGCAATGAGACACAGATGCCGGTGCATCTGGCCGAGGCGCCCCTCACGTGTGTGGCCGTGGGCTCCGGCAAGTACCTGGAGGAGTTCGATGTCCTCGCTAAGGGCAGGCGCAACTCGCGACCTCGCCGTCGCTGACCGAACCCACCGTCTCTAGGTGGTCCGTCGGCGGACACTGTGGCGGCGACTTCTCGTGGTCGCCCTGGTGATTCTCTCCCTGGCGCTGTTCACGGTGTTCTTCCGTGAGCCGGCCAGCGGCGTGCTGCACGGCGTGCAGGATGTCGGCGCGCGTATCCTCGCGCCGTTACAGTCCGGCAGCGCCAAAGCCATCCAGCCGTTCCGCGACGCCTGGAACTGGGTGGGCGACCTTTTCGGGGCCAAGAGCGAGAACAAACGGCTCCGCGCGGAAGTCGTCAGGCTGCGGCGCGCGGTGGCTAGCGAGCTCACCACGCGGTCTGAGAACGAGCATCTCCGCCAGCTTCTTGATCTCCGTGACGATCCGGTCTTCAACGACGCGAGCGACATGATCCCCGCCCGGGTCATCTCTGGCTCCACGGAGGTGTGGTACTCCACTGTCACCATCAACGCTGGGTCCGCCGACGGCGTACAGCTCTTCGACCCCGTCATCAACGAGGAAGGGCTGGTGGGCCGCGTTACGGACGTCACCGCCAACGCGGCCCAGGTTACGCTCGTCACCGACCAGGAGTCGTTCGTCGATGCCGTGGTGCAACCGGGTGGCGTGCGGGGTGTGGTGGCCGGCAGCGTGCGCGGCGATGTCAACCTGCTCTACGTCGACAAGACGGCTAAGGTGGAGCCAGGTCAGTTCGTGGTCACCTCGGGGCGAAACGGGTCCATCTTTCCCCGCGGGATCCTGGTTGGCATCGTGGAGAACGTAGGCCGGCAAGATGTGGAACTGCACCAGACCGTCGCGCTGCGTCCGGCCGTAGACTTCCGCAAGCTCGAATATGTCATGGTGGTCAAACGATGAGGTCGCGCGCCCCGGCCAGGCTTTGGACGTGGCGCGTGGTCATGCTCGAGGTGGTCAGGCTGGCGGCCATGCTGCTGGCCACCGTGCTCCTGCAGAGCACGGTGGCGCCGCACATCAGGATCCTCGGCGCCAGGCCGGATCTCCCCCTCTTGGCGGTGATCTGTGTCGGCCTGCTGCGGGGGCCGGAGATAGGCGCCATCTACGGGTTTCTCAGCGGGGCGTTGGCGGCGGTCGCGATGTTCGGACCCCCGGGTGTGGATTCGCTTGTGCTCGTGATCATCGGGTACGTGGCTGGTCGCTACGGTGAAACCATCGACACGTCGTCGGCGTGGGCGCCACTCTCCGCGGCCTGCGGCGGCACGCTGGTGGCCAAGGTGATCTCCGCGAGTGCGCAGTATCTGCTGGACCGGACGGTTCCTGTGGGGTTCTTCATCGGCCGTGCTGTTCTCCCCGCGCTGGTGCTCAACACGTTGTTGATCGCGCCCGCCTATCTTGCCGCGCGATTCTGGCTGCGAGAGGGAGGTGAACGTGCGCGACCGGCGTAGACGGTGGCGTGGGGCTGGCGATCATCTCGGCGGCCAGCTCCCGCTGCGACCGTTGTCTTCCGTGCCGTCACGTCGCCACGGCACGCGGTGGCGAGGTCCTCTCGCGGAGCGTTTCGGCCGCCGCGATCGGCCTGTGGCGCCGCTGCCATCGGTGGGCCTGCGGGTGGCCGTCCTCGGCGGCGTGGCGCTGGTCGTCTTCTCTATCATCCTCTTCCGTCTCTGGTTCCTGCAGGTGCTCTCGGCTCAGCAGTACGTCTCGGCGGCCGAGAACAATCGCTTGCGCTCCATCCGTGTGCCGGCCTTACGTGGACTCATTCTCGACCGGCGCGGGACCACGCTGGTCGGCAATCGTCCGGCGCTCACTGTGGGTTTACGACTCATGGATGTGCCGAACGGTCGTCTCGCGAGCACCGTCGATGGCTTGGCGCGGTTGCTCCACACACCCGTGACCCAGGCGAGAGAGTCCTTGGCCCGAAATGCTGGATACGGGCTGATCCCCGTCGCGGAAAACCTCAGCGAGGCCGCTCTGTCGCGCGTGCGCACCCTGGCGGCGAGCATGCGGCACTTCAAGGAGGCCAAGGCCGCGCTACAGATTCGCGAGGACGACGTGGGGTTCAACATGGCGCTGCTGCCAGAAGGGGAGCTTGCCCCCGCCTTGCAGGCGCTGGCCCGTATCGTCAAGGCGAAGCCCGATGAGCTGTACGAGACCCTGGTGCGGCGCGCTGGGTACCAGTACGACCTCGTCGTCCTCGAGGAGGATGTCGCTCTGAATCTCGTGAGCCAGATCCTCGAGCGCAAGCAGAGCTTCCCCGGAGTGGAGATACGCAAAGATCACCTCCGCGACTACCCGCAGGGCACGATCGCGGCACACCTGTTTGGCAATGTGGGCGAGGTGACGGCCGAGGAGCTCAAGACCAAGCAGTTCTCCCATCTCGAGCAGGGGGATCGTGTGGGCCATGCCGGCGTGGAGTACACCTACGACGAGTGGCTTCGTGGCCAGGACGGCGAGTCGCGAGTGGAGGTCGATGCCTTTGGGCGACCAAAGCGAGCGGTGAGTGGTGGCAGTCTGGCACAGCCCGGGAACAACCTCGTCCTGAGCCTCGACCTCAAGATCCAGCGGGCGGCGGAACGAGCGCTCCAGCGGGCCATTGAGACAGCGCACCAGCAGCACTACTGGAGGGCCAACGGCGCGGCGGCGGTGGTGATGGAGGCCAAGACAGGAGCCCTTGTCGCCATGGCCAGCTATCCAGCCTACGATCCTAGCGTGTGGCAAACGGGGACCAGCAAGGACTTCCAGCGTTTGGCGTCGGCAGGCGCTAACTACCCGCTGCTCAACCGCGCCATACAGGGCAGTTATCCAGCGGCATCCACCTTCAAGGCCATCGACGCGATCGCGGCGCTGGAACAGGGGGTGGTTACACCGCTGTCCACGTTCATGTGCGATGGGAGCTTTGAGGCGTATAAGCAGAAGTGGACGTGCTGGGTGTCTCCTGCCGGCCATGGACACATGAATATCACTCACGCTCTCGCCCAGTCCTGCGACGTGTACTTCTACAACGTGGGCCTCAGTTTCTACCATCGCAAGGGGACGGAGCTGGCCGACTGGGCTCACCGATTGGGCCTCGGCAAGGCGACCGGTATCGACATCCCCGGCGAGGCTATCGGCCGCGTCCCCACTCCCGCCTGGAAGCGCAGCTACTACAAGAAGGGCACGTGGGACTATGACTGGCATCCCGGGGACTCCATCAACTTGTCCATCGGGCAGGGTAACCTGGAGGTTACGCCGCTGCAGATCGCCGTGGCGTACGCGGCCATCGCCAACGGCGGCAAGATCGTTACCCCTCACCTCGGTCTCAAAGTGGTGGATGCGGATGGCCGCAGCGTGCTCAAGGTAGCGGCCGCCGAACCGCGCAGCGTCGACATCTCTCCCGGCACACTCGACGTTGTGCGCCAGGGATTGCGTATGGCTGCTTCTTCTTCCGCGGGTACATCGGCGGCTGTCTTCTCGGGGTACCCGGTGGCCGTAGCCGGCAAGACGGGTACGGCGGAGTGGGGGGCAAGAGACGACTGCGCCTGGTATGCGAGCTACGCGCCGGCGGATAACCCCAAGTACGTGGTAGTGGTGTTCGTGGAGCAGGGTGGGCACGGCGGCAGTACGGCCGCGCCGGCGGCGCGGCTCATCTACGACGCGTTGTTCGGCCTTAAGAGCGGGACGAACGTCGTAACAGGGCGGACCGACTAGGAGACGGAGCGCACGTGCAGGTCCGACACTACCTCCGTCATCTCGACTATGTGCTGTTCGCGATCGTCGTGGCGCTGGTGAGCTACGGCGTGGTGATCATCTATCTGGCCACGAAAAACGATCCCCTGCTTACGTCAACGTACTACCTGCGCCTGCAGCTTCAGTACGCGGCCATCGGCTTTGTGGCGCTGGTGTTGCTGACACTCGTCGACTACGAGCGTTTTCGCCGCTGGCAGTGGCCGCTGTACGCCTTCACCGTGGTCTCCATCGCGGCGGTGTTCCTCCTCGCTGAAGTCACCCGCGGCTCGCGTCGCTGGATCGACATCGGCTTTGTGAACTTCCAGCCCTCCCAGCTAGCGATCGTGCTGCTCACACTCGGGCTCGGCGCGTTCCTCGCCAACAACCTAGACTCCCTCGGCTCACCTCGACCGACGTTGGTGACGATGGCTGCGGTGCTCCTGCCGGCGATCATGGTATTCCGGGAGCCCGACTTGGGTACCGCCACGGTGCTCGTGATGCTCGGCCTTGGACTGCTGTTCTTCTTCGGGACGCGATGGACCCATTTGGCGGCCATCGGGCTGACGCTGGTGGTCGTCGTCGCGGTAGTGCTCGGTGTGCTCCCGGCGTGCGGCGTAAAGGTGGTGGAGCCCTATCAGCTCGATCGCTTGACCGTCTTCCTGGATCCTAGCCACGACACGAGTGCCGCCGGCTACAATGTGAGGCAATCACTGATCGCCATCGGTTCCGGCGGCCTTGCCGGTCGCGGCGACCTGGCGACCCAGACACAATTGCAGTTCCTTCCCGAGCATCACACGGACTTCATCTTCGCCGTGGCGGGCGAGCGCTGGGGTTTCCTCGGTACGGCGGGCCTCATCGCGTTACAGGCCCTCCTCATCTGGCGCGCGTTGCGCATCGCCGCGCTCGCCCGGGATATGTACGGGAGCATCATGGCGGGCGGCATCGCCACGATCTTTCTGTACCAGATTTTGGTGAATGTGGGCATGACTCTCGGTATTATGCCGGTGACAGGGATCCCGCTTCCCTTCGTAAGCTACGGTGGGGCGGCTCTCATCACGAGCCTCATGCTGGTCGGCGTGCTGGAGAGCATTCACGTGCGAGCGAGCGATGCCCTCGCCGCTCGAGAGCGCGTGGGTTAGGAGAGAGAAGTGGCCAAGCTGAACGCCTCGGCGGTATATAAGGTCGCCAAACAGGTGCGGGCGAGCGTTGGGGTGCCGGCGCGTCTGGTGGTCGCCGGCGCTGGTCCTGGGGCGAGCGCGCTGGTTACCACGATCGGCGGGGGGGCGCAGTCACGGCCATCTGGTCTGATCGTCGCGGACGCGGAGTCTCTCTCCGTACTGCGAAAGGACGATGTAGTAGTGGCCGCGGCGGGCGATGCGGGCACGGACCTCAGTGCTACGGTCGCGGCCGCGCGCCGTGCTCGCTGCGGGCTAGTGGTGGCGTTGCCCGTTGGAGATGCGAGCGCCGTGGCTGTGGCTCGTCGCGTGGGCGCCTACGCGGACGAGCTCGTGGAGGTCGATCCCCGCAGCGCGGAGGGAGGAGCGAGGTTCCTGGAGGTGGTGGCTCGCGTTGCTGGACCGCGTGGGCCGGCGCTCGCCGGCGACCTGCCGGCGCTGCGTCCGGCGGTGGTGCGTTCGCTGGTCCGCCGTGTCGCGGCCCAGAACGCGGCCGTGGGAGCCGTGGTGTTCTTGCCGGGCGCGGACATGCCGGCGATGACGCTGAATCAGTTACGCATGGTGCTGCAGATCGGCGTCGCCTACGGCGAGAACGTGGGGCCCGAACGCGTCCCGGAGGTGCTGACGGTGATGGCTGCCGCCCTCGGGTTGCGCACCGCGGCTCGACAGGCTCTCGGCATTGTCCCGGTGGGCGGCTGGGCGCTCAAGGGAGCGGTGGGGTATGCCGGCACGCTCGCACTGGGCGAGGCCGCCGTGAAGTATTACGAGACCGGCATGGCGCAGAGAGTGCCGGCCGACCCTGTAAGGGTGAAAGGATTGCTGAAACATATTGTCGCCCAACGAAAGCGCTCCGTGGACTAGCGCCGGGTCGGGAGATCTCCGCACGAACCTGCTCGGCCGCGTGCGGCGGCCGGGCCGCTACGTGGGCGGTGAGTTCAACGTACGGCACAAGCCGGCGGGTGAGCCGCTGGTGGTGCTCTCGTATCCGGACGTCTACGAGATAGGGATCTCCAACCCAGCCCTTCAGATCCTCTACAGTGGCATCAACGACGACACGCCGGCGTGCGCGCAGCGTGCGTACTGTCCATGGCCGGACATGGCGGACCTGATGCGTGCCGAGGGTGTCGAGCTGTGGACGCTGGAAGACGGCCGCCCGGTGAAGGACGCTGCTGTGTGGGGCTTCACGCTGCCGCACGAGCTGAGCTTCACCAACGTGCTCGAGATGCTCGACCTCGCCGGTGTTCCCCTTCACGCCGCCGAGCGCGGGGCCGAACACCCGATCGTCCTCGGTGGGGGGCCGGCAACCGCGAACCCTCTGCCGCTGGCTACTTTCTTCGACGCGTTCTTCGTGGGCGAGGTCGAGGGGCGGCTGGCGGAGATCGTGGCTGCCGTATCGGCGGCCAGCCGGTGGGAGAGGTTGCGGCGGCTCACCGGCGTGCCGGGCGTCTGGGTGCCCGCGTCTTCTCCCCGAGGCCGCGCGCGGCGGCAGGTCTTCACCGACTTCTCGTCGTCGCCGCCGGTCACGCGACCGCTGGTCCCCCTGCTCGAGGCGGTGCACGATCGTGTGGCGCTGGAGATCGCTCGCGGCTGCGGCGCGGGCTGCCGGTTCTGCCAAGCCGGCATGTGGTACCGGCCGGTGCGCGAGCGTCCGGTTGGGCTTCTAGTGGAAGCCGTGCAGGAAGCGCTGCGACAGACGGGGTGCGACGAAGTGTCGCTGCTCTCGCTGTCGAGCTGCGACTACAGCGCGATCGAGGAACTCGTATGGCGGGTGCGCGCCCTGCGCCCCGGGCTCCGCGTGTCTCTCCCCTCTTTGCGGGTAGATTCCGCCGCCGTGAGCCTGGCGACGCTCGGCGACCGGCAGCGGGGGTCCGTTACACTCGCCCCGGAGGCGGGCACGCAGCGGCTGCGCGATGCCATCAACAAGCGGGTGACCGAACCGCTGCTGCTCGATGCCGCCGCCGCGACGTTTCATGCGGGTTTCACGGGGCTCAAGCTCTACTTCATGATCGGCTTGCCGGGTGAGTGCGACGAGGACGTCTTGGCTATCGCGCAGGCGGCATCCGCCGTGCGCGACCTGGCGCGAGCGACGCGTGGTCGTGCACGAGTATCGGCGGCGGTCTCCGCGTTTGTCCCCAAAGCCGGCACGGCGTTTCAACGAGAGCGCTTCGCCGGGTTGGAGGTACTGCAGGCGCGGCAGCGACTCCTGCGCGGGGCCTGGCCTCGCGGAGTAAAGCTCGCGCTGCACGACGCACGCGCGGCCGTAGTGGAGGCGCGCCTGGCTGTGGGCGGCCGAGAGTGGTCGGCCGTAGTGGAGGCGGCGTGGCGCGCTGGTGCGCGGTTCGACAGCTGGCGCGAACACTTCGACCTTGCTCGCTGGGAGCGTGCCGCGGCTTCGGTCGGGATGAACATCCACCGGGCATTCGAAGGAGACGAGCTCGAGTGCGAGAGCGTCATCGATTCGCTCGTCTCGGCAAGCTACCTGCGCGCGGAGCGCGAGCATGCCGTGGCTGGTGTGCTGACGGACGACTGCCGGCACACGTGCGGCAGTTGCGGCGTATGCCGAGCGGGTGTGGCCATGGACCTGGCCGGCGCGGAGGCGCTGCGGTGACCTGGATTGTCCTGCGCTTTGCGCGAGGTGGCCGCGCGCGCTACATCTCGCACCTCGACACGGCTCGCGCGCTGCAGCGGACGTTCGCGCGAGCCGGCATCCCGCTGGCGATGAGCGCGGGCATGCGCCCTAAGCCCCGGATCAGCCTCGGCCTGCCGCTGCCCGTTGGGGTCGAGGGCCGCGATGAGGTGGCGGCGGCGGAAGTCACGGGCGACGTGACGCATCCTGGCGAGCTCGTCGAGCGGCTGCGCGAGGCGGCGGCGGAAGGGCTTCTGCCTACGGCGGTCGAACTCTGGCCTCAGCGGCCGCGATTGGATCCTGTAGCTGCGCGGTACGAGTGTCTGACGGCGCTGGACGGAACGGCGGCGGAAGCCGCGGTGCGGGCGTTCGGCGCGGCCGAGGAGATTTTCGTGGAGCGCGTTTCGCCGAAGGGACGCCGCATGGTGGATCTCAAGCGGTTGGTGACGGTTGACGGTGCGCGTCGTGCCCCAGAGGGCTGGTGGATGGGATTCACCGTGCGGCACCGCGCCGACGGCGCCGCGCGGCCGGAAGAGGTAGTGCGTTGGCTCTTGGGGGGCGATGCCGCGTCTCCTCCGGCAGCGCGCATTGTACGACTTGGTGTGGAGTACACCGGCGTGCCCGTAAGACCGGGCAGCCGAGAGAGTGAGTAGACGTGAACGATACGAGCAACGCAGTACCGCTCGACGGCGCGGTGCAGCCCGACCGCGAGACGGGGAAGAGTACCGCCGACGAGGGTCGCGAGACCAGTGCGCCGCGCCCGCGACGCCGGGGTCACCGCGGCGGCCGTCGTCGGAGCAAGACGGCCGCACAACCGGGAGGAGCTGAGCCGCCGGCGGCTCAGCAGGCCGATCGGGAAGCTGCGGGGGCCGGCGGGCCTGGCCAGGGCGCTGAGACTCCGGCCGCGCACGCGAACGGCGGTGAGGGGCACGATGTGGCGGCGGAGCCCTCAGCGAGCGAGCAGAACCATGCTCAAGGCACGGAGCAGGGACTGCCGACTCCGCCGCGACGTCGCCGCCGCGGCGGCCGGCACAAGGCCGCCGCCGCTCAAAAGGCGGAGCCAGCGTCTGAGAGAAACGCGGATCTGGCCGCTCTCAGTGTCGAGTCGCCTCCCGGTGAACCCGAGCGCCAGGAGGCCGTGGCGCCGATGGGTGGCGAGCTCTCCGCGCCCGCCGCTGCCGCGGTGCCGCGCCGGCGTCGGCGCGGCGCGCGCGGATCCGGCTCTCGCCAAGCGCAGAACGCGGCTTCGTCGGCCGACGGAGCGCAGCCGACAGCCGTCGGCAAGACGACCGAGCCGGCGAGCTCGCCAGGCGAGATCGGAGCAGAGAGTCCTTCGCCACAGTCCGCACCGGCGACGCGTGAGGTGGTTGAGGAGCGGCCGGACGAGGAGGCGGAAGCGACGGACGTCGGAGTGCCGGCGACCAAACGGCCGCGTCGCCGGCGCTCCGGTCGCAAGGGCAGTCAGACAGCGGCGACCGCCGTGGCAGTCGCCGAGACGGCGGGAGCGCCGATCAAGGCGGCGGCGGACGAGGTGTCCACTCCAGCGGCGCCAGCGGGCGCCGCGGAGCGTCGGCCGCGGCGCCGGCAAGGTCGCCGCGAGGCGGCGCCGGCCGAGCGCGCGGGCGCCGAGCGCGTCATCGTGGCGAGCGGCGACTACGGCGAGTTACGCGTCGCTCTGCTGGAGGATGGGCGTCTTGCGGAGGTTTACTTCCAGCGCCCCGAACGTCCCTCGTACCTGGGCAACATCTACCGCGCCAAGGTGGAGAGCGTGCTGCGGGGGATGGACGCGGCGTTCGTCGATTTCGGGTTGGAGAAGAACGGCTTCCTGCACGTAGACGAGGTCTCGTTGCCGGAGAACGGGAGCCGCCGCGGCAAGCGCATTACACAGCTGCTTCAGGCTGGGCAGGAACTGCTCGTACAAGTGACCAAGGACCCCATGGGGAGTAAGGGTGCGCGACTCACCACGCGCATGTCTCTGGCGGGGCGCTACGTGGTCTACGTGCCGGGTGGCAGTGGCGTTGGAGTATCGCGCCGACTCGCGCAGCAAGAGCGGGATCGCCTGCGAGATATCTGTCGGGAGCTCAAAGCCAAGGATGCCGGCGTCATCGTCCGCACGGTGGCCGAGGGTAAGGGGCTGGAGGAGCTGCGCCGAGATCTGCAGTACTTGGCTCGTCTGTGGGCGCGCATTAGGGGCAAGGCGGAAAAGACGCCCGCCCCCGGCCTCGTGCACGAAGAAGTCGACATCTCGCTGGCCGTGGCTCGGGATCTGTTCGACGAGTCCGTGACGCGCTTTGTGGTCGACAGCGCGAAACTGCGGAAGGCATTACTGGCGTATCTCGGGCGCGTGGCTCCCGAACTCGTGGACCGGGTGGAGCTGTACCAGGGTGAGGAGGCGCTCTTCGACGAGTACGGCATTGAGGAACAGCTTGAGCGTACGCTCGCCCGGCGCGTGCCGCTGCCGAGTGGCGGCAACATCATGATCGACCACGCGGAGGCGCTCACCGTGATCGATGTGAACAGCGGCCGGTACACCGGCGGCAGCGGTCTGGAGGACACCATCACCAGGACGAACCTCGAGGCGGCTACGGAGGTAGTGCGGCAACTGCGTTTGCGCGATATCGGCGGGATCATCGTCATCGACTTCATCGACATGGAGCGAACCGAGAACAGGAGCGCCGTCCTGGCGAGGCTCGAGGCCGAGCTGGCGACCGATCGGACGAAGACGTACGTCGTGGAGATCTCGCCGCTCGGCCTCGTGGAGATGACGCGACAGAACACCACCGATGGCGCGCGAGGGATCCTCACGCGTGCCTGCGCGACGTGCTCGAGCACCGGTCGGGTCCTGTCGGAAGACACCATTGTGCGGCGCGTGGAGCGCCGGCTGCGGATGACCGCCGCTTCCTCGCGCGCCGCCGCTCTGCTCATCGAGGTGAACGGGAGCGTTGGCGCTCGCCTGCAGGAGAACGAGCGCATCAGGAAACTGGAGCGCGAGACGGGCAAGCGGTTTCTCTTCCAAGGCTCGCGCACGCTCCCCACAGACAGCTTCGAGATCGTGGCGCAGGGCACGGTACCGCAGATGGAGGCGCAGCGGCTGCCGGTTGTCGAAGGGGCCGAACTGGAGCTGGAGTTGGAGCATTCCCTCATTTACAGCCCCAAGGATGCCTTGGCCCTGGTGCATGGCTATCCGCTGGTTGTTAAGGGAGGTCGCCAACATCTTGGCTTGCGGCGGCGCGTGCGGGTGGAGACCACGCTGCGTACCGGAGGCACGGCGGTGATCGTTGGCCCGGCTGGACCGGGGTGATGGCGTGAGATCCGCCGCGCGTGTGTTTGACACTCGCAAGCGCCATGCTCTACCATGAGCGCCCGTTGTCCTGAGGGAGTCTGCATGACCGAAAACCCCGTCACATATGCCGTCGTCCGCGTGGGCGGCAAGCAGTACAAGGTGAGCGCTGGCGATCAGGTGCTCGTCGACCGCCTGGCTGTAGATGAGGGCAAGTCGCTTACGCTGGAAACCCTGCTCGTCCGCACCACCGACGGTTCCGCGGACCCTAAGACGGCCAAGGTGAAGGCCAGAGTACTCGAGCATGTTTTAGGGCAGAAGATCAGGGTGTTCACGTACAAACCCAAGAGCACATTCAAGAAGACGCGGGGGCATCGCAGCCGACTCTCTCGCATCGCCATCGAATCCATCGCCCTGAAGGAGAAGAAGAGTGGCTCATAAGAAGGGCGCAGGCACTAGCCGTAACGGACGCGATTCGGCCGCCAAGCGGCTCGGCGTCAAGGTGTTCGCCGGCCAAGTCGTCCCGGCGGGATCCATCATCGTTCGCCAGCGGGGTACCGTGTTCCGGCCGGGCGATGGCGCTGGCATTGGCCGAGATCACACCATCTTCGCTCGCGTGTCTGGTCGCGTCGCGTTCACTGCGCGCGACAACCGGCGGTTCATCTCCGTCACACCCGAGTGATCTCGGGGCGGGCTCTCCCGCCTGCTCATGCTCGCTGACCGCGCCAAGATCAACGTTCGTGGCGGCCACGGAGGCAACGGCTGCGTCAGTTTTCGGCGCGAAAAGTACGTGCCGAAGGGAGGTCCGGACGGTGGCGACGGTGGGCACGGGGCCGACGTCGTGCTCAGAGCAACCCGGCAAGCACGCGACCTCTCCTTTTTCCGCCGCAAGGTGCATCTCGTGGCGCCTCGCGGTCAGCACGGGAGTGGCGGAGGTCGTCACGGCGCCGACGGTGTGACGCTCGTCGTGGACGTACCCGTAGGTACGGAGGTCTGCACACCGGTGGGCGACCTCGTCGCCGACCTCGTCGCCGAGGGGCAGCGCGTGCGTGTCGTCGCCGGCGGAGAGGGCGGGCGCGGAAACGCCCGTTTCGTCTCCTCGCGGCGCCGGGCACCCGCTTTCGCCGAGCGCGGCCTGCCCGGGGAAGAACGCTGGCTCGTCCTCACCATGAAGCTCCTCGCCGACGTTGGGCTCGTCGGCTTGCCCAACGCGGGCAAGTCGTCGCTGCTGGCGGCGCTCACGCGCGCCAGGCCGAAGGTCGCTCCCTATCCCTTTACCACCCTGGAGCCCAATTTGGGTGTCCTGACGTGCGGCGAACGGAGTCTGGTGGTGGCCGATATCCCCGGCCTTGTCGAGGGCGCGAGCCAGGGTGTGGGTCTCGGTCACCGGTTCTTGGCGCACGTGGAACGTACGGCCCTGCTGCTCTACATCGTCGATGCGTCGAGCGGCGCGGCGGCCGTGGTGCACGCCTTGCGGACGGTTCGCGACGAGCTGGCGTCGTTTCGGCCGGAACTCGCGCGGCGGCCGGCCCTGGTGGTGCTTACGAAGTGCGATCTGATCACGGAGGCCGAGATTCAGACGGTTAGAGCACGGCTGCCCGGCGAGGCTCCGTCGGGGTCTCCCGTGATAGCGGTCTCCAGCGTGGATCGTCGCGGTTTGGACGATCTGGTGCACGCTATCGAGCGGGCGCTGCCCGAGCCGCAAGCGGAGGTCGCGGAGGCTCTCCCGGTAGTTCTCCGTCCGCCCGAGCGCGCTTCGAACTTCGTGGTGGAGCGCGAGGGGATCGCCTTCCGGGTACGCGGGACTACCCTGGAGCGGCTCGTCGCTAAGGCAGACCTCGAGAACCCCGAGGCCGCTGCCTACGTACAGATGGTCATGGAGCGCGCCGGCGTGAGCAACGCCTTGCGGCTCGCCGGCGCGCGACCTGGTGACACCATCTTCGTAGGGTCTGAGGAGTTCGAGTTCGAGTGAAAAACGGGCGCTGGTATACGCGGAGCTGCTCCTCCCGGCTCGCGGCCATGGTACGCTTGCGCGCGACGTCCCAGGAGGCCGAATGACTACCGACGAGACGTGTCGTGCGGCAAAGGCGGCCGCGGGAGAACTCGCTCTTCTCACCAGGGCGAGGAAAGACGATGCTCTTCACCACATAGCCGAGGCTCTCGAGCGGCGCTTCGACGAGATCCTTCGCGACAACGCCGAAGATCTGCGTCTGGCTCGCCAATCGCGCTTGCCGGAGACGCTGATCGATCGCCTCTTGCTGGATGAAGAGCGACTCCGGGACGCCATTCGCAGTGTGCGTCGTGTGGTCGCGCTGGACGATCCAGTGGGGGAAGTAGTACGCGGATGGCGGCTGGAGAACGGCATGGATGTACGCCAGGTACGCGTCCCTCTGGGCGTGGTGGCGGTCATTTACGAATCCCGGCCGGCGGTTACCGTAGACGCGGCAGCTCTGTGTTTGAAGAGCGGCAACGCCGTCATTCTGCGTGGCGGCGCCGCCGCCAAGCACTCCAATCGCATTCTGGCGGAAGTCATCGAGGGGGCTGTACTGGAGTCTGGACTGGCGGCCCGGAGCGTGAGTCATCTATCTCCCGATCGGGAGGAGCTGCTGGAACTGCTGCGGTGTCGCGACGCGGTGGACGTCATCGTCCCTCGCGGCGGCGCCGACTTGCTCGAGTACCTCGTCGCCCACAGCCACATCCCCTTGCTGTACGCGGCCGGTGGCAACTGCCACGTCTACGTGGACAGCGCGGCCGATCTCGACAAGGCGCACGCGATCGTCGTTAACGCGAAGTGCCAGCGTCCGGGCACCGGCAATGCGGCCGAGACGCTGTTGGTGCACCAGCGGGTGGCGGCCACCCTGCTGCCCCAGCTGCTGCAGGAACTCGATCGCCGTGGCGTGGAGATGGCGGTCGACAAAGCGACAACCACGCTCATAGAAGGGCTTCAGCTCAAGCGCGCGAATCGGTCTCACTATGAGACGGAGTTCATGGCACTCAAGCTCGCTGTACGCGTGGTCAACTCACTTGAAGAGGCGCTGGAGCACATCGCAGCCTACGGTAGTGGTCATTCCGAGGCCATCGTCACGGAAGACGCCGTGGCCGCGCGCACGTTCCTGCGGAGAGTCGATGCCGCGTGTGTGTACGTGAACGCCTCCACGCGCTTCACCGATGGCGCCGAATTCGGCTTCGGCGCCGAGATCGGCGTCTCCACGCAGAAGCTCCACGCCCGCGGGCCGATCGGCGTGCGCGAGCTCACCTGCACGAAGTACGAGATCTGGGGAGACGGCCAGGTCCGCAGTTGATGCCATGAAGACATCGTCTCCGCGCATCGGTGTGCTTGGGGGCAGTTTCAACCCTCCTCATTTCGGCCACCTGCTCATCGCCTCGGAGGCGGCGTGGCAACTCTCGCTCCAGCGGGTCCTGTTCGTGCCCGCCGCCGACCCACCGCACAAGCGTATCGATGGCGGGGCGAATGCGGCGCTGCGACTGCGGATGACGCGGACGGCGGTTGCGGGCGACGAGCGCTTTGACGTGGAGCCGGTAGAGATCGAGCGAGGACTTCGCTTCACCGTGGATACGTTGGGCGCGCTCAAGGAAGCGCTGCCCGCTGCCGACCTCTGGTTCATTGTGGGCTCAGATTCGTTGCTTGCGTTCCGTACCTGGCGAAACCCGGCCGGCATTCTGCGACTCTGCCGCGTGGCCGTCGCCCTGCGGCCGGGCGACGATCGCACACGCGTGGCCGCGGCGGCTGACGAGTACGGCGATAGGGTGGTCGTCCTAGCGTCCGTCGGCGTCGCCATCTCGTCGACCGAGATCCGCGAACGCGTGCGCCGCGGCCGGCCGATTCGCTATCTGGTGCCGCCCGCGGTAGAAGGGTTGATCGTGTCGACTGGCCTGTATCGCGAGCCCGGCTTCCTCGCGGGGGAACCGTCGTGACGCCGGCCGTGGCGAGAGAACTCCTGCGCACGCGCGTTTCCACGGCGCTCGCCGAGCACTGTGAGGCGGTGGCCGCGTATGCAGTCGAGCTGGTTCGTCGCTGGGGTGGGGAGGAGGAAGAGGCCGCGGTGGCGGGATTGCTGCACGACTACTGTCGCGAGCTTGGAGCTATCGAGACGCTCCGGCGAGCACGTGAGCTCGGGTTGCGAGTGAGCCGGCTGGAAAAGCGGCGTCCGGTACAGCTGCTGCACGCTCGATTGGCGGCCGCCGAGCTGACCGACAGCGGCTTGAGCGCGGCCTGTTTGCGCGCGATCGCCCTGCATACCGTCGGGGGTCCGCGCATGAGCGTGCTCGACAAGTGCGTCTACGTGGCCGATGGTGCTGCCGCCGGCAGGCGGCATGAGGGTGTGGAGCGCGTCCGGGCGTTCGCCGCTTGGTCGCTCGATGATGCCGTACGCGCTAGCGTGCGCGGGCAGCTCGCGCACCTGTTACAGCAGGGGGAGGCTATCCACCCCCACACATTAGCCCTCTACAACGAGCTGCACGACTGATGGCACAGGCTGGTCGGGGCTATCGTGTGCGGCGGTTGCGAGAGCGCCGGAGAGAGATGGTCAGGCGCGGCCAGCTCGCCGTCCTCGCCGTCCTCGCTGGGGCTGTCGCTCTGGGGGCTGTGCTGGGTGCGTACTGGCTCACCAAGTACCTCTCTCGAGAAGAGTCCCCGGCAGACGCGAGGCAGTCACTCACGCTTCTTACGTTCGGGGCGGCGGCGAACGGGCCACGGCCTATCGCCTGCCTGGCGCTGTTCGATCAAGGCCGCGGGGGGTGGTCCCTCTACACGTTGCCCAGGACGCTGTTGCTCGAGGGCTCGCAGGGAGAGTACGTGATGGCCGGCGATGTCATGGGCGGCGATCGCCTGCGGGCGAACGTACGCAGACTGGTAGGCACCAGCATCGCCCACGATGTACGACTCCCGTACGCCGTCTTGCGAGCTCTCGCCGGCAGCGGACGAGTCACGCTCGCGTTGGCACAACCTTGCACGCTGCGTGTGGGCGGTGTGTGGCGCACCTATCGAGGCGAGGTGCGTCTGGAGATGGCGCAGTTGCCAAACCTTCTTGGAGCCCGCGGAGAGACGGGAGAAGACGAGGATACCCTGGCGCGAGCCGCGCTCCAGGCCGTGTTCGCAGCCGGTGCGCTGCAGCCCGCCGACGTGCGCCGAACGACCGTCGCCGACAGTGTGGCGCGGGGAGGCGGCACGGAGGACGAGCGTACGGCGGCGGCCCAGGTGCTCAGCGGTCTGCTCGAGAGCCGAGTGAGAGTTGAGCGCATCCCCTCCGCGGGGACGGTCAATCAAGGGCAGTTCGTCTTCCGGGCCGACCGCTCACGAGTGCTGGCCGAGGTCACGCGCAGCGTCCCTGGCTACGCGGCCGCCTACACAGTGTACGTGAGGAACGGGACCGGCCGGATCGGCGTGGCAGACGCAGTGCGTCTCAAACTGGCAGCACTCGATGTTAACTTGCCGGCTGCCGCCAACGCCGAGAGCTTCGACTACCGGCAAACGGAAATACTAGCGGGCTCTGAGGCACTCGCGGTAGCTCAAGACATCCGTGCTATACTCGGCCGCGGCGTGGTGCTGCGCGGCGAGAATCTGCCCGCGAAGGCACTCGTGGTGATCGTCGGCGCCGACCTGAAAGCCGAGGACCTCCAGTAGGCGAGAACGAGCAACGAGCGCATGGGGAGTGGATAGGCCGCGAGGCCATCACTCTGGCGCTCGGCAAAAAGGCTCAGGACGCGGTCCTGCTCGAGATGGCCGAGGCAGTCACGTTCACCGACTGGTTCGTTGTCCTTTCCGGAAGCACCTCTCGTCAAACCAAAGCGATAGCCGAGGAGATCCAGCGAGGCCTACGCGAGCGCGGAGTGCGTGCCGCGCGTATCGAAGGGGAGCGAGAGGGCGACTGGATCCTGCTTGACTACCTCGACACGGTGATCCACGTATTCACGCCAGATGCCCGGTCGTTCTACCGTCTCGAGGTCCTGTGGGGAGACGTGCCGCGGATCCGGTTCGACGACGAAGGGAACCCGCAAGTGGACGACGAACCCCGCAGAGAAGCACGTGGAGGAGGGACCTGATGGCGAGAAGACGTAGTGTCGTGGCCTTCGTGCTCCTGGTGGTCACCGCATTCTCACTGGGTGTAGTAGCCTCGGCGTCAGCTGGCCTGAGCAGCCAGGAGCGAACGGTTGTGGTGCTCATCAACCGTGAACGCGCGCGTCGCGGCCTGCCTTGCGTGGCCATAAGGGCAAACTTGTGTCGTGCCGCCGAGGCTCACTCTGCGGAGATGATGCGGCTGCAGTACTTCGCCCACCGTTCGGCGGGCGGCGCGACGATGGCCACTCGCGTGATACGCGCCGGCTATGGCCGTACGGGGTACCGGTCGTGGGCGGTCGCTGAGCTGATCGGCTATGGCTATGGTCTCGCCGGCACGCCGCGGGCCATGGTCTCTCGATGGATGGACAGTAAGCTCCACCGTGCCAAGATCCTCGACCCGCGCTGGCGAGACATCGGTGTTGGTCGGGTGACCGGGACGTTCCGCGGTATCGAGAACGTGGCGATTTACACCGTCGATCTCGGGAGACGCATCCGCTAGGACGGCGTCCCTCCATCGTCCCTCTGTCGCTTGGCCGCGGTGTGCTTCGTGCGCTATGATACGAACGTATGTTCGCATCAGCGCAGACCATCCTTCACGTCGACATGGACGCTTTCTTCGCCTCTGTCGAGCAGGCACGGAGACCAGCGTTACGCGGAGTACCGGTCATCGTCGGAGGCATGCCGGGTAGTCGCGGGGTGGTAGCCGCGGCTTCCTATGAGGCGCGTGCCCGTGGCGTCCATGCCGCCATGCCTCTGGGGCGCGCGCACAGCCTCTGCCCGCAAGCCGTCGTGCTGCCGGTCGACATGCCCGCGTACCACGCCGTTCATACTCGACTCGTGGCGCTCTTCAGTACCTTCACGGACAAGTGCGAGGTCGCCTCCATCGACGAGGCCTTTCTCGACGTTACCAGGAGCCGACGTCTCTTCGGACCACCTCAAGCTATCGCCAATCGTATTCACCACGCCGTCTATCAACACGAGCACATCACCTGCTCCATCGGCATTGGCCCGACCAAGCTGCTCGCCAAGCTGGCTTCGGGATTCCGAAAGCCGGGCGGCATTACGGAGCTCACCGCCGCCGACGTATACGGACGCTTGCGGGAGCTGCCGGTGCGCGATCTTTGGGGTATCGGCCCGGCAACCGAGGAGCGTCTCATCGCGCTCGGCATTACCACCGTAGCGTTGCTGCAGGATGTCCCCCTCGTGTTTCTCACCGCCGCATTCGGTCCGGCCGCTCAGGGGCTCAAGCGTCTCGCCTTCGGTCAAAGCGTTGCGAGCGTGCGGCCGCGGCCAGCGATGCCCAAATCGGTGAGCAGTGAGACCACTTTCGCTCAGGATAACGACGACCGCCAGCGGCTGCGGGCCACGCTGCTCGACCTCGCGGATCGCGTCGCCAGCCGTATGCGCCGGCATGGCCTTACCGCGCGCGTCGTCACTATTAAAGTGCGCTTCGGGAGTTTCCATACGGTAACACGGAGGACCACGCTCTCGTGTGTCACTGGGAGCACGAGCACTATTTACCGTACCGCCACGTCGCTGCTAGACCAGGTAGACACGCGCGGCCGCCTCGTGCGACTGCTCGGTCTCGCCGTGGACGGCTTGCATACACGGGCGTTTCAACTTACGTTCGACGACGGATGGAAGGAGACGGCCCTTTACGACACGATAGACCGCGTGCGGGCGAAGTACGGCTCGAACAGCATCAGACTGGCGGGAGCGGAGTTCCGCAAAGAGCCCCCGGTTACCAGCCCGCCAGGGGCCATATTCACTGCCTGAGAGAAAGGCCTTGTGCTAGACTTCTGCCTTCGCCGATACCCCGACACAGCCGCTGCGCGCCCTGCGCCAGCACGTCCTAACAGGAGAATGACCATGAACGACGCGGGTAAGATCAGGAACGTCGCATTCGTCGGCCATCGGGGTACCGGCAAGACGTCCCTGCTGGAGGCGATCCTGTATCGCTCGGGTGTCGTTAACCGTCTCGGGTCAGTACAAGACGGCAGCACCGTGTCCGACTACGACGAAGACGAAAAGAAGCGTCAGCTCAGCCTCTCGGCAACGCTCGCGCACGTGCAGCGCGAGGGCATTCTGTACAACCTCATCGACACGCCTGGCGACTCGAGCTTCCTGGCCGACACCATCGCCGCTCTGCGCGTCGTGGAGACGGCGCTCGTGGTCGTGAATACCGTCAATGGTGTCGAGGTGCAGACCGAGCGGCTCTGGGAACGAGCCGCGGAGCGGGGGCTCGCGCGCATCATCCTGTGCAACATGCTCGATCGCGAGCGCGCCGATTTCACGGCAGCTGTCGAGATACTGCGGAAGACCTTCGGCCAGCAGGTGGTGGCCGTGCAGCTTCCGCTCGGTACGGAGCACTCGTTCGCCGGCGTGGTCGATCTCCTGGCGATGAAAGCGTACATGGTCGCCGATGGCCAGGTAAAAGTGGCAGAAGTTCCGGCCGAGGCGGCTGAAGCGGCGCTCGAGGCGCGCGATCGGCTTACCGAGGCGGTGGCGGAAACCGACGATCAACTCATCGAGAAGTACCTAGAAGGCGAGGAAATCACCAACGCAGAGCTCTCCACCGCCTTCGCGCGCGCGGTCGCGTCCGCGCGCATCTTCCCGGTGGCCGCCGGATCGGCCACGCATCTGGTGGGCATCGAGCCGCTGCTGGCGCTGCTCGCCACGGCTCCGGCGCCGGTGGATTTCGGCGTGCCGGCGGCCACCAACGCGGCCGGTGAGACGGTCGAGCTGGCGGGCGACCCGGCGAAGCCGGCGGTGGCGCTCGTCTTCAAGACGCTCGCCGATCCGTTCAGCGGCCGTGTCAACCTGTTCCGGGTGTTCCAGGGCACGGTAAACAGCGACAGCAACGTGCTCGTGGCGCGCGATGGCCACAAAGAACGTGTGGGGCAGCTCTTCAAGCTCCAAGGGAAAGAGCAGAAACCCATCGACGCCTTGGTGCCAGGAGACATCGGCGCCATCGCCAAGCTGAAGGATGTGCTCACCGGAGACGCCCTGTGCGCGGAAGGCTCGCTCGTCTCGTTCGCGCCGTTCGCGTTTCCCGCGCCGCTCATGTCGCAGGCGGTCACCGCGAAGTCCAAGGGCGACGAGGACAAGGTCATCAGCGCCCTCCGTCGGCTCGCCGAGGAAGACCCCATGATGCAGGTGCAGCGCGATGCGCAGACGGGAGAGACCATCGTCTCGGGTATGAGTCAGGTGCACATCGAAGTCATCAGCGAGCGCGTTAAGCGCCGTTTCGGCGTCGAGGTCGAGCTTCATCCGCCGCGAGTTCCGTATCGGGAGACCATCAAGGCCGCGTCCAAAGCGCAGGGCCGTCACAAGAAGCAGACTGGCGGACGCGGCCAGTTCGGCGATACGTGGATCGAGCTGCAGCCCTTGCCGCGAGGCGAGGGGTTCGAGTTCGTCGACCATATCGTGGGTGGCGTGATCCCGCGTAACTTCATCCCCGCCGTCGAAAAGGGGATCGTGGAGGCCATGGGCGAGGGCTTGATCGCCGGTTTCCCCGTGGTCGACGTGCGAGCGATCCTCTACGACGGCTCGCACCACCCGGTCGACTCGTCCGAGATGGCCTTCAAGATCGCTGGCTCGCTTGGTTTCAAGAAGGCCATGGAGAAGGCCCAACCGGTGTTGCTCGAGCCCATCATGGCTGTGGATGTCACGGTTCCCGAAGAGAACGTCGGCGACATCATGGGCGACTTGAACTCCCGCCGCGGCCGCGTGCTCGGCACGGCGCCACGCGGCCACTACGCGGTCATCAACGCGGAGGTCCCGCTCGCGGAGATGCTCGGCTATGCCCCCGTGCTGACCTCAATGACCGGTGGGCGCGGCGATTACACCATGGAGTTTCTGCGCTACGAGGAAGTGCCGGCGCACCTGGCGACCAAGGTCGCCGAGGAGCAGAAGAAGGCTCGCGAGGAAGCTCACTGAGGCTCGCGGCGGCCAGAGACAGCCTGAGGAGGTGACGGAGTGTCCGGTCACTCGAAGTGGTCCACCATCAAACATAAGAAGGGCAAAGAAGACGCCAAGCGAGGCAAGCTGTTCTCGAAGCTCTCACGTGCCATTACGGTCGCCGCGCGCGAAGGTGGTACAGACCCGGCCTCCAACGCCGCTCTCGAGAACGCCATCGAGAAAGCTCGCAGCTACAGCATGCCCAAGGAGAACGTCGATCGTGCCATCCAGCGCGGAGCTGGTCAGAGCGAAGGCGACGCCTTCGAGGCGATCGTGTACGAAGGGTATGGACCGGCGGGGGTCGCGCTGATCGTCGAGGTGCTCACCGACAACCGCAATCGCTCCGCCGCCGATATCCGCAACATCTTCTCCAAGCATAACGGCTCACTGGCGCAACCCGGAGCGGTTGCGTGGCTGTTCGAGCGGCGTGGGTCGATCATGGTAGACGCCGAGAAGTACGCTGAGGACGACGTGATCGCGGCCGCCGTCGAAGGCGGCGCCGACGACGTCGTCCACGATGGCTCGTCGTACCAGGTGCTCACACAGCCCGCCGTGCTGGTCGCGGTACGTGAGGCACTCACTGCGGGCGGCATCCAGGCCGAGCAGGCCGAGCTCACGCTGCTGCCGAAGACCACCGTCGTGCTCGACGAGGCAGACGCCCGCCGTACGCTTCGTCTCGTGGACGCCCTGGAGGACAACGACGATGTCCAGGAGGTGTACGCCAACTTCGACATCCCAGAAGAGGTGCTTGAAGCGCTGGCTACCTGACTCTGTGTCTGGCAGGTGAGGAGTGGGATGATCATTCTGGGCATCGACCCCGGTACCGCCAGTACCGGGTGGGGTGTCGTCCTCCGCGATGGCAACAGGCTGTCATCGCTCGGTTTCGGGTGCATCGTGACATCCGCGCAACAGGATACAGCCGATCGCCTGCGCTACATTCACGATCAAACCCGTGCCCTCGTGCGGCGGTTCACACCAGACGCCATGGCCATCGAAGACCTCTTCGTGAATGCGAATGCCAAGACCGCGCTGGCGGTGGGCCATGCTCGTGGGGTGATCATCCTGGCGGCCGCCGCTCACGGCCTCTGCCCGCGCGACTACACGCCGCTGGCCATCAAACAAGCCGTCACCGGGTATGGACGGGCGAGCAAGATCCAGGTGCAAGAGATGACCAAGGTACTGCTTGGCCTGGACCACATCCCGCGGCCAGATCACGCGGCCGACGCGCTGGCGGTGGCCATCACGCACGCCCATAACGAGCACGGTCTGCGGATCGCTCAGAGCGTACGGCCATGATCGCCCGGCTGCGTGGGCGTGTCGCGGAGGCAGACGGCGATCGTATCGTCGTGGATGTGGGCGGCGTGGGCTTCGACGTCGGTGTGCCGGGCCGGCTGGCGGCTCGTCTGTCGGGGCGCACGGGAGAGGAGATCGCGCTCTTCACTCACCTGCACGTGCGAGAAGACGTGCTCCAGCTCTACGGTTTCGAGTCGCGTCGCGAACGCTCGTTCTTCCGCCTCCTCATCGGCGTGAGCGGCGTGGGCCCTAAGGTGGCTCTCGCCATCCTCTCCGGTTATCCTGTGGAGGATCTGGAACTGGCCGTGTTTCACGCCGACGCCAAGCGATTCGAGAGCATCCCGGGGATCGGCAAGAAGCTCGCCCAGCGTCTCATCGTAGAGCTCAAGGACCGCATTGTCCCCGCGGGCGATGTGGCGGTCGCTGGGCCTAGCGGGCCCGCGTCTGGTGCGGCGCTGGTGGCGGCACGCTCGGCGCTCATCAATCTCGGGCTTACCGTGCAGGCAGCCGACGAGGCTTTGAAGGGCGCGCCGGCGGAGGGCTCTGTGGAGGATCTCGTGAAGCATGCGTTGCGGAAGGAGAGGTGATGGCGGCGAAGGGCCGGCTCGGCGATCCCAACGAACGCGTGGAGGAGCACGAGATCGAAATCAGCCTGCGACCGCGCAGTTTCGTCGAGTTCGTGGGCCAGCGTAGCGCCAAGGAGCAGCTCGAGATCTTCGTGCAGGCGGCGCGTAACCGGGGCGATACGCTCGATCACGTGCTGCTCGCCGGGCCGCCGGGGCTCGGTAAGACTACGCTCGCCGGCATCATCGCCACCGAGCTCGGCGTGGGTATGCATACAACCTCTGGTCCGGCGCTCGAGCGCAAGGTGGATGTCGCCGGACTCCTCACCAATCTCCAGCAGGGCGACGTCCTGTTCGTGGACGAGATCCACCGGCTCAATCCGGCGGTGGAAGAGGTGCTCTACCCGGCCATGGAAGACTACGAGATCGACATCATGATCGGTGAGGGCCCGGCCGCGCGCAGCATCCGTATGGGTGTGCCCCGGTTCACCCTCATCGGGGCGACTACGCGCACCGGCCTGTTGACCACGCCGCTGCGCGACCGCTTTGGCGTGTGGCAGCGGCTGGAGTACTACGACGACGCCGAGCTGTGCGCCATTGTGCGCCGCTCGGCGGGCATCCTCGGAACGCCGATCGACGATCCCGCCGCGCTGGAGATCGCGCTCCGTTCTCGCGGCACGCCACGAGTGGCCAACCGGCTGCTGCGCCGCGTGCGAGACTATGCCGAAGTTCGGCACGAGGGAACCGTGACGCACGGCATCTGTCTGGCCGCGCTCGAGCTCTTCCAGGTGGATGGCGAGGGCCTGGACAAGCTCGACCGCGATCTGCTCTCCGCCATCTGCCACAAGTTCGATGGCGGGCCGGTTGGGCTCGATACACTGGCGGTGGCTCTTGGCGAAGAACCCGACACACTCCAAGACGTCTACGAGCCCTACCTCATCATGCGCGGCTTCCTGAAGCGGACGCCCCGCGGGCGCATGCTCACGACATCGGGGTTTCGCCACTGCGGTGTAGAGCCTCCGGCCACCCAGGCCGCCACCTTGTTCGAGTGACGGGCGCCGGCGACCAGCGGCGGAAAGCCGCGTCTCCTCCGATAACCCAAGACTCCGTGCTGCTGCACGTCTGTTGCGGCCCCTGTGCCAGCGCCGTGGTGCCGGCCTGGCGGGCGGAGGGTCTCGAGCCGGTGGCTCTCTTCTACAACCCGAACATCCAGCCCGCCGTGGAACAGGCACGGCGCTGGGAGGCGATGAGGTGTCTCGCCGAACACCTCACGCTCCGGCTCGAGGTAGTAGCCGCGCACGCGGGTGTAGGAACAGGCCGCGGGCCGTATCCGATCTGGTGCCCGCCGGAGGGGGCGGCGCCGGCACGTTGTGGCGCGTGCATCGCCCATCGTCTAGACCAGGCGGCGCGTTACGCGGCGGCCATTGGCGTGCCGCGATTCGCTACGAGCTTGGCCGTGAGCCCATACCAACCGCATGAGGTAATCCGCGAGCAGGGCGACGTCGCCGCCGCCCGATGGGCGGTCGAGTTCCTGTACGTGGATCAGCGGTCGCTCTACCGCCAGTCACGAGTGTATGCGCGCGAGCTGGACCTGTACCGCCAGCAGTACTGCGGCTGTGTGCCGAGTATGTGGGAGGCCTGGCACCAGCGCCAAAGCCGTCGCCGGCGGTCGGTCCCGTGAGGCTCGAAGAACTGGACTACACGCTGCCGCCTGAGGCGATCGCGCAGGTGCCCGCGGAGCCTCGCGACGCGGCGCGTCTGCTGGTGGTTCACCGGCAGCCGGCGGCCGAGCGGCAACGCTACCGCGACGCGCGGTTCGCCGACCTCTGGCGGTTGCTGCGCGCGGGCGATGTTCTGGTGCGCAATAACACGCGCGTGATCCCCGCGAGGACCTGGTTCAGACGGCCGACCGGCGGCCGCCTGGAAGTGCTCTTCCTCCACCTTCATGGGAGTCCCGCTGAGGGGGCGGAGTGCTGGGAAGTTCTGGTGCGCGGACGGCCGCGCGTGGGCGAGATGCTCTCGCCGGACGCGTCCGTCTCCGGCTGGACCTTACGCGTGCTCCACGGGTATGGCGACGGTCGGTGGGTGGTGGAGAGCCAAGGTCCGTCGCCGGTGCTCTCACTGCTGGAACGGCACGGCGTGATGCCCCTGCCGCCGTATATTCACCGGTCTCTCGAAGACCCCTCTCGCTACCAGACGACGTACGCTCGCCATGCGGGATCCGCCGCCGCTCCCACCGCGGGCCTGCACTTTACCGCCGAACTTGAAGCGGCTCTGCAGCGGCGAGGAGTCCGGATCGTCGACATCACCCTGCACGTGGGCCTGGGGACGTTCCAGCCGCTGAGTGGCCCGCTCGATGAGCAGACGAGGCTGCATGTCGAGGAGTACTGCGTCTCGCCGGCCGCCTGGCGGGCCATCAGCAGCGCCAAGTCGGCGGGGCAGAGGATCGTCGCCGTGGGTACTACCACGGTGCGCACGCTCGAACACCTGGCGCTCCACCCTCCATCGCCAGAGGTCGAGCGACCGATCTCGGGGAGTACGGAGCTCTGTATTGTGCCCGGCTTTCACTTCCGTCTCGTGGACGTGCTGATCACCAATTTCCATCTGCCGCGCACCAGCCTGCTGGCGTTGGTCATGGCGTTCTGTGGCTGTGCCGAGACAAAGGCGCTGTACTCGCAGGCCATCGAGCGCGGCTACCGCTTCTACAGCTTCGGCGACGCCATGATCGCGCTATGAGAGAGGCCGCATTCTCGTTCACGGTGACGGCGCGCGATGGGCGTGCCCGCGCCGGCGAGTTGCGTACCCCGCACGGAGTTGTAGAGACGCCGTGCTTCATGCCGGTGGGTACCAAGGGGAGTGTAAAGGCGCTGGCACCAGACCGTCTGCGCGCCCTGGGCGCGCGGGTGCTGCTGGCCAACACCTACCATCTCTTCCTGCGGCCCGGAGCGCACGTCGTGGCTGCCCACGACGGGCTGCACGGGTTCATGCGTTGGGATGGACCCATCCTCACCGACTCCGGCGGCTTCCAAGTGTTTAGCCTGGCGGGCACTCGGGTGATCACTGACGCTGGAGTGGAGTTCACCTCTGTCTACGATGGCTCTCGCCACCTGTTCACGCCAGAGCGGGTCATCGCCATCCAGCAAGAGCTGGGAGCGGACATCGTGATGTGCCTGGATGAGTGCGCCCCGGGCACGGCCAATCGCGGGGAGGTGGCTCTCGCGGTGGAGCGCACCACGCGCTGGGCGAGGGCGTGCGCGCGAGCGCACACACGCGAGGACCAGCTGCTCGTCGGCATCGTGCAGGGTGGGATATATCCGGATCTCCGTCGCCGGTCGGCTGAGGAGCTGCTCGCCATCGGGTTCCCGGCGTACGCTATCGGTGGCCTTTCAGTGGGCGAGCGCGGGGAAGATACATTGGCGGTGGTCGACCAGCTCGACGAGCTGCTTCCGGCAGACAAACTCCGCTACTTCATGGGGATCGGCGACCCTCACGGTATCGTCGAGGTGATCGCTCGGGGCGTGGACGTGTTCGACTGCGTCCTGCCGACGCGGATGGCGCGCACCGGCACGGCGCTGCTGGCCGGCGGCGGCCGCCTCAATCTGCGCAATGCGCGCTTCGCCGAAGATCTGCGGCCCATCGACGAGTGTTGCGACTGTCCTTGCTGCGCGGGCGGATTCACGCGTTCGTATCTGCGCCATCTGATCACGCAGAAGGAGATCTTGGCGGCCGAACTTCTCAGCGAACACAATGTACGGACTCTGGTAAGATTATGCGCCAACGCGCGGGCGGCCATCCGTGCTGGGCGGTTTGTTGAGGTTACCGCTGGTGTTACCGACGGTCGGCGGCGGGCCGACGACCGACTCGAAGGGGAGGATCGCGAGAGTGGGCAATAGCAGTTGCGTATCGATCGTCGGAGCGGGTAGCAGCAGCTACCTGGTGATCATCGTCTATGTTCTGTTGTTCGCGGGCATCTTCTACGTCCTGGCCGTGCGTCCGCAGCGCCGTCAACGCGCTCAGCATGCCGAGATGATGGCGGCGATGAAGAAGGGCGACGAGGTCGTAACGGTGGGCGGCCTGTATGGCACAGTGCGTCGCATCGGCTCCGACTGGGTGGAACTTCAGATCGCACCGCGTACCAAGGTCCGTTTCGTGAAGCGCGCCATCTCCTCCATCGTCTCGGTGGCTGAGGACGAAGAGGACGAGTACGTGGAAGAAGAGGAAGAGTACGAGGAGTACGAGGAGACGGAGGAGGCCGCCGATCTCGAGGCGGCCGATGAGGAAGAGTACGCGGACCAGTCCGAAGAGGAATACGCGGCGGAAGACGAGTACGCCGAGGAAGATGAGTACGTCGAGGAGGAGGCCTCGGACGAGGCCGCCGAAGAGCCCGACGAACAGGGGAAGCCCACGGCATAAGCCCGAGGTACAGATCGCTTGCGCGCGGCCCGGCGCGCCAGTACGCGGCGCCGGGCCGCGCGCTATGCAGGGAAACGACCCTCGCGGCCGAACAGAAAGTCGATATGGGACGCAGTCATCAGGAACGACCGTCGGCGCGCGTGATCGCCTTCGCGAACCAAAAGGGGGGAGTGGCGAAAACCACGTCGACCCTCAATTTAGGTGCGGCGCTCGCCGAGCACGATCTGCGCGTGCTTGCCGTAGACATGGATCCCCAGGCGAATTTGACCATGTGCCAGGGATTGGATCCGGAGGTCTTGGAACGGGACATGTACGATGTCCTGGTGCACGAGGCGCCGATCAACGAGGTCATCTGCGTCGGCGAGATTCACGTGGCCGCCTCCTCGATCAATCTGGCCGGCGCCGAGCTGGCGCTGTCGGCGATGATCGGTCGCGAGCGCGCGCTGGCGCGCGCGCTGCAGCCGGTGCTGGGCGAGTACGATTTCATCCTCATCGATACGCCGCCGTCGCTCGGACTGCTGACTATCAACGCGCTCACGGCGGCCCACGGTGTGATCGTTCCCGTCCAGTGCGAGTACCTCTCCCTCCGAGGGCTCGCGCAGCTAGACCGTACACTGCAGATGATCCGTGAGAACCTCAACCCCGAGGTGCACATCCGTGGCATCTTGCCGACGCTCTTCGATTCCCGTACCGTTCACGGTCACGAGGCTATTGAAGTTCTCAAGGAGAACTTCGGGTCTTTGGTGTTCGACACGGTGGTGCGGAAAACCATCAAGTTTGCCGAGGCGCCGGTTAAGGGGTGTTCAGTGCTACAGTATGATCCCCGTGGTCCCGGTGCACAGGCCTACCGGGCGCTGGCCCTCGAGGTGCTCAATGGCAGATCGCGCGAGCATGCGGGACAGTCTTAGCGAGCTCTTTCGTCGCACTGGCGGCGAAGATGAGCCACGGGTTCCGGCGCAGCAGCCGTCGTACGTGCCCAATCCGGGAGAAACAGAGCCCGTCGGCCGGGCGTATGTGACGACCATCAAGGTGGTCGGCATCGGCGGCGCCGGCACCAACGCCGTCAACAGGATGGTGGATTCGGGCATTCGCGGCGTGGAGTTCATCGCGGTGAACACGGATGTCCAAGCACTCGATGTGTGCGATGCGGACGTTAAGATCCACATCGGCCAGGAGCTCACGCACGGATTGGGCGGTGGCGCGGATCCCGAGGTGGGCAGGCGTGCCACGGAGGACTCGCGCGACGAGCTCAAACAGGCACTGCGCGGTGCCGACCTGGTATTTGTCACTGCCGGGGAGGGGGGTGGCACCGGTACCGGAGGAGCGCCGGTGGTCGCGACGGTGGCGCGCGAAGTAGGAGCCCTCACCGTGGGTATCGTGACGCTGCCGTTCACGTTCGAGGGGCATACCCGCAGCGAGCAGGCGCGCGAGGGTGTCGCCCGCCTGCGCCAGGCGGCAGACACGGTCATCGCCATACCGAACGACCGTCTCTTGCGCGCCGTCGAGCGTACTACCACCGTCGTCGATGCCTTCGGCTACGCCGACGATATCCTGCGTCAAGGCGTGCAGGGCATCACCGACCTCATCACCATCCCCGGCCTCATTAACCTCGACTTCGCCGATGTGCGAACGATCGTGAAAGACGCGGGTACGGCCATCATGGGTATCGGTTTGGCGACTGGCGACAATCGCGCGCAAGAGGCGGCGCGGCAGGCGATCACGTCTCCGCTGCTCGAGGCCACCATCGAGGGTGCTCGCGGCATCCTCCTCAACATCACCGGCGGCAACGACCTGTCGCTCTTTGAGGTCAACGAGGCCGCCCGCACTATCTCCGAGGCGGCCGACGAAGACGCGAATATCATCTTCGGGGCGGTTGTGGACGAACGCTGCACGGGCAGCATGTCGGTGACCGTGATCGCGACAGGCTTCGCCGCCGCCGACGATAGCGGAGCGGCGGGCAGTGGCGCGGAGCAGCCGACACCTACGTCCCCCTCCAGTACGGGGGCTGGCGCGAAGCCCGTGATTGGCTCGCCGCCGGCGACGGGCGAGCGCGATCTCGAGATACCGCCGTTCATACGGCAAAGCGACGAGGATCAGCGCCCCCGGTGACCGTCCCGGTCTCACGGCCGGAAGAGCTGCTCGTCGACCTCGACGTATTCCACGGGCCGTTCGATCTCCTCATTACGCTAGTCCTGCGTGAGGAGATCGACTTGTGGGAGGTGAGCGTCTCCCGCATCGTGGCCGACTACCTCGTGCGGTTGGCCGACAGTCCGGAGTTCGACTTGGAGGCCACCTCCCAGTTCGTTGTGCTCGTAGCAGCGCTGCTGGAGATGAAGTCGCGACTACTCCTGCAGCTCGATGCCGGCACGGAAGAGGAAGATCTAACGCCGGAGGCGGCTGGCGAGGAACTGCTCGTCTCCCTCGTGCGCTACCAGCAGTTCCGCGCCGCCGCGGCGGCGTTGGCGGAGCGCTGGGCCGTCCACGCCGGACGCATCTACCGTCAGGCGCCGCTGCCGGAGTGCTTTCGGCGTCTCGAAGCATCCGACGCTCGTCTCCCCGCCACAGCGCTGGCCGCTGCTCTCGAGCCGCTCCTGCGCGAGCCTGTGCTGCCGGACTCCACCCACATCACCGCGGTGGCCGTCTCCCTGGTGGCCGAGTTGCGGCGGCTGCGGGAGCTCCTCGATCGCGACGGTTCATTCACCTTCCTCGCCGTCGCTCCGCGGGGGCGCATCGAGAGGGCGATCACGTTCTTCGCCCTGCTCGAGCTGCACAACCGCGGCGAGGCTCACCTGCACCAACCACGGCCGTTCGCGGACATCACTGTGCGCTGCCGGCCCGTCCCTGTCGCTGCCGCGGGGTGACCACGCTGGGCGGCTGGGGTAGCATGTGGCCCCAGTCATGAACCAGCCAGCCCCCATCTCCGCCCTCGCGCGTCGCATCGAAGCGATCCTGTTCATCGCCGCGCGGCCGGTTGCCGCGGAAGAGCTGGCGATCGCCTGCGGAACGGCGGCGGAAGATGTCGCCGAGGCTCTCGCCGAGCTGGCTCGTGACTACGCATCGGGCAGTCACGGTGTCGAGCTCTGCGAAGTCGCTGGCGGTGTGGCCTTCGCCGTAGCTCGCGACTGCGAGCCGGCGGCGGAAGCGTTCGCCGGAGCGCGCCGGCCCGACGATCTCTCACCGGCGCTCATCGAGACGCTGAGCGTGGTGGCGTATCTGCAGCCCACAACACGGGCGGAGGTCGCCCGGGTGCGCGGCGTCTCGTCGGAGTGGGCGCTCAGTTCGCTGGAGGAGCGCGGGCTGGTGGAGGAGTGTGGTCGCGGCGAGTCGCCGGGGGCGCCGATTCTCTACGGCACCACGAGCCGCTTTCTCACCCTGTTCGGGCTATGTGGTCTCGCGGACCTGCCGAGCTTGGAGAGCTTCGCACCGGGTGTCGGCGAAGTCGATGAACTGCGCGAGCGGCTCCTCTCGCTCGCCGAGCGCAGGGAGCTATGAGCGCGTTCCCACTGGTGATCTATCTGGTTCGTGCCGGCGTTGGCTCGCGCCGACGCTGTGACGAGCTTGTGCGTGCCAAGTCCGTAACGGTCGACGGTGAGGTGGTTACCTTTCCTCGGCAGCTAGTGCCCGATGGTGCAGTGGTGCAGGTCGAGGGTCAGACGGCGGTGTTGCGCGAACTGCGCTACGTGCTGGTGAACAAGCCGCGCGGTGTGGCATCCACACGGAGCGATCCCCATGCGGACAAGGTGTTGGTGGACATGGTCCCCGATGGTCGGACGCTGTTTCCCGTGGGGCGGTTGGACGTAGACACCACAGGATTGATCGTCCTCACCAACGATGGCCCACTGGCGAACTACCTGATGCATCCGCGGTACGGCGTGGCGAAGACGTACACCGCGCGCGTGCGCGGGCGTGTGTCCAAGCGGGCGCTGAGCGCGTTGCGTGCGGGGGTTGTGCTAGAGGACGGGCTGGCATCCGCGGCCGAGGCGCGTCTGATCAAACAGAGCAACAAGACGGCACTCGTGGAGGTGCTTCTGCGCGAGGGGCGTAAGCGGCAGGTGCGGCGGATGTTCGAGGCCCTCGGCCTGCCGGTCGAGGAGCTTCACCGGCGCAGGTACGGTCCGCTCTCAGACAAGCGCCTGGCGGTCGGAGAGCACCGTGCGCTAACGGCCGAGGAGGTCGACGCTCTTCGGCGAGCGGGCGAAGTCGTGCAGGATGCCGTGCTGGGGGAGCCCGAGGAACAGCCGGTACGTCTGTCCGCCGACGCGGTGGCCGAGCTGCGAGACCGCTCGCAGCAGGGCGACACCCCCGTCTGAGCCTCGCCACCGACGTGTATACTTATGCGCTCAGCTGACTCCGGGGGAGTATGAACGCCATTCCAAGACTGCGGGCCGTGCGTGGTGCCACCACGGTCGACGCCGATACGAGTGCCGAGATCCGTGGTCGTACGGGCGAGCTGCTCGCGGCCATCCTCGAGCGCAACGACCTTCGCCAGGCCGACATCGTCAGCGTGCTCTTCACCGCCACGCCAGACTTATCGGCCGATTTTCCGGCGGTGGCGGCGCGCGAGATGGGACTCTCGGCCACGCCACTGCTCTGCTGCCAGGAGATCCCCGTGCGCGACGCTATCGCTCGCTGCATCCGCGTGCTCATGCACTGCTACGTGCCCGAGGGGATGCAGGTGCGGCACGTATACCTCCGCGATGCTCGCCAGTTGCGTCTCGACTTGCCGGAGTAGGCCAATGAAGTTCAATCCCGCCCTCGAACAGATCGTCGCCTACGAGCCTGGGGCTCCGCTCGAGCTCGTGATGCGACGCTACGGCTTATTCGAGGTGGTCAAGCTCGCCTCCAACGAGTTTCCGCTGCCGCCGTTCGACGAGGTTAAGGCGGTCATCGCGGCGTCGCTGGACGTGCTGAATCGCTACCCCGATGGCCACTGTACGGATCTGCGCGAGGCCTTGGCGGCGCACTACGGGCGGGGTCCGGAAGAGATCGTGGTGGGCAACGGATCTTGCGAGATACTCCTTCTGCTGGGCGCGGCGCTGCTGGAACCCGAGGACGAGGTGGTGTATCCCGCGCCCTCGTTCTCCCTGTATCCGACCATCTGCCGCCTGCACGGCGCGCGGGAGGTGCCGGTACCCCTGCGCGATCTGACCGTCGATCTCTCCGCCATGGCCGCGGCGATCACCCCGCGCACCAAGATCCTCATCGTGTGTAACCCCAATAACCCGACCGGGAGCTACGCGCCCGTGGCGGCGCTGGCGGAGCTGCTGGACCAAGTGCCGGAAGACGTACTGGTGGTGTTCGATGAGGCGTACAACGAGTTCGTGACGCGTGAGGACTGGCAGGCGAGCGTCGCGCTGCAGCGCGAGCGGCCAAACGTGCTCATTCTGCGGACGTTCTCCAAGATCTACGGCCTGTGCGGCCTCAGGGTCGGTTACGGGCTGGCGCCGAGCATACTGAAGACCGCCATAGACAAAGTGCGCCAGCCCTTCAATGTGAACCGATTGGCGCAAGTCGCCGCCGTGGAGGCACTGAAACACCAGGACCAGGTGCTCGCCAGGAGGGCACGGAACGCGGAGCTGCGCGACTACCTGCGGCGCAGCCTGGCTGCTCTGGACCGTCCCACGGTGCCCAGCGAGGCGAACTTCATCCTCGTGAGCATCGAGGGGTTACGTAGGCCACAGGAGGAAATCTGCGAGATGCTCATGGCGCTGGGCGCTATCGTCCGCGACGGGAACGCCTTGGGGTGCCCGGGATGGGCGAGGGTCAGCGTAGGAACTCGTGAGGAGATCGACTTCTTCCTCGAGCGGCTGGCATCGTTGAAACCGGATGCGGCGTGCTGTGGAAGGGAGGAGGGATGAGCATGATCATCGTGATGCACGAGGACGCCACCGAGGAACAGATCGCCCACGTGGTCGCTCGAATCGAGGAGGTTGGCGCTACCGCGCACATCTCACATGGCGAACGCGTAACGCTCGTGGGGGCCATCGGCGATCGGGAGGTACTCACCGGACTCCCTGTCGAGGCTTTCCCCGGAGTTGAGCGTGTGGTGGCTGTACTCAAGCCGTACAAGCTCGTGAGCCGTGAGTTCCATCCGGCGGACACCATAATCGATGTGCGCGGCCGGCGCGTGGGGGGCAATCAGTTCACCCTCATCGCCGGACCTTGCTCAGTGGAGACGCCCGGGCAGATCATGCAGGCGGCCGAGGCGGCGCGCGACGCCGGCGCTTCCATGATGCGTGGCGGCGCGTTCAAGCCGCGCACCTCGCCGTACGCCTTTCAAGGGCTGGGTCGGGAGGGACTAGAGCTGCTCGCCGAAGCTCGAGAGCGTACGGGACTGCCCGTGGTGACCGAACTCATGGACCCGCGCGATCTCGAGCTGGTTCACGAGTACGCGGATGTCATCCAGATCGGGGCGCGTAACATGCAGAACTTCCAGCTCCTGGCCGAGGTGGGTAAGGCCGAGCGTCCCGTGCTCCTCAAGCGCGGTGCCGCGGCGACCATCGAGGAGCTGCTCATGGCGGCGGAGTACGTGGTCAAAGAGGGAAATCGGGAAGTGATCCTCTGCGAGCGCGGCATCCGTACGTTCGAGACAGCGACGCGGAACACGCTCGACATTAGCGCGGTACCGGTTATCAAGTTGGCGAGCCATCTGCCGGTGGTGGTGGATCCCAGCCATTCCGCGGGCCGGCTCGATCTGGTCTTGCCGCTGTCGCTGGCGGCCGTTGTGTGCGGCGCCGACGGCATCATTGTCGAGACGCACCCGAGTCCCGAGACAGCGCTCTGCGACGGCCCCCAGTCGGTGCCCACCCGCGCTTTTGGGGAGTACGCCGCGCACGTACGCGAGCTCGTCGAGTTCGTAGGCAAGAGTATCTCCTGAGGGGTGTGGCACGTGGCTCACGCGCCGTCGTCCCCCCTGACCGTGGCCATTTTGGGCGTCGGCCTCATGGGTGGTTCTCTCGGCATGGCGGCGCAGGCGTCCGCCGGCGTACGGCGCGTCCTGGGGTACAGTCGCAATCCCCAGACGTTGCAGCTGGCCTTGCGGAAGGGCGCCATCACCGAGGCGTGCGGCTCGCTGGCGGCCGCGTGCGAGCCGGCCGACCTCGTCTTTGTGGCCACCCCGGTGCGGGTTATCGCCGACCATGTGAAACAGGCGTTGGCGGCCACCAGGTCGGGCGCGGTGGTCAGCGACGTAGGTTCCACCAAAGGCGGGCTGATGGCCGCCCTCAGCCGAGAACAGCAGCGACGGTTCGTAGGGGGGCATCCTCTGTGCGGAGCCGAGACGGCGGGCGTGGCGCACGCGACGGCATCGCTGTACCGTGGAGCAACCTATTTCCTGACTCCCGGTGCGCACGTCGATCCGGACGCGGTCGAGCTCCTCTACGGGTTCGTCCGCGACATCGGCGCGCGCCCCTTTGCCGTGGATCCTCTGGAACACGATCGCCTGATGGCGCTGGTGAGCCATCTCCCGCACGTGGTGGCCAACGCGCTCATGTCGCAGGCGGGCGAGCACGCAGGGGCGCGCGACGCTCTGCTGAGTGCGGGTCCGAGCTTTCGGGATATGACGCGGGTGGCGGGAGCCAACGCCCGCGTTTGGACAGACATCTTCACCGAGAATCGCGAGGCGCTCCTCGCGGTGCTGCGCGAGTTCCGCGCTCGCCTGGAGGAGATCACGGCGGCGCTCGAAGCGGGCGACGAACCGCGGCTCACGGCCAGCATCCGTCACGCCGCGCAGCAGCGCGAGCGCATGCTGGTCGAGCGCAGTCTCGCGCCCGCGGACCTGCATCGTCTGGTGGTGCGCATCGCGGATCGCCCCGGTGTGCTGCGCGAGATCATGGTGGCTCTGGGCGACGCCGCCATCAACATCGAGGACCTTTCGCTGCACCACGAGAGCGTGGAGTTGGGCGGCACGCTCACCGTGTACGTGCTGGGCGCCGATGTGTGCGAACGGGCGCAGACGGTGCTCGCTGAATTGGGCTATGAGGCCGTCTCCGGGGTCGCCGGAGAGAGTCCGTGAGCGGAGCGCGCCGGTTTTGCCCCTCCGGGCCGCTGCGCGGCCGCGTTCGTGTGCCCTCGGACAAGTCGATCATGCAGCGGGCGCTGGTAATCGGTGCTCTCTGCGACGGACCGGTGGAGATCGTCACGCCGGTATGGGCCGGCGATCCCTTGACCACTGCTGGTATGATCGCCGATCTCGGCGTGCGCGTCGACGGCCTGAATGTGGGCACCGGGCCGGCCGTGATCCACGGTGCGGGGCTGCGTGGCCTGCGAGCGCCCGACAGGCCGCTCAACGCCGGCAATTCGGGCACGGGGATGCGCTTGCTGGCGGGCGTGCTGGCCGGTCAGCACGGCCGCTTCGTGCTCGACGGCGACCAGTCGCTGCGCCGGCGACCCATGGGGCGTGTGGTGGAGCCCCTGCGGGCCATGGGTGTGCGCATCGCGGCGCGCGAGGGCCAGTTCGCGCCGCTCACCATCACCGGGGGCTCAGTAACGCCCATCTCGTACCGACCGCCGGTGGCGAGCGCACAGGTGAAGTCCTGCGTGCTGCTGGCGGGTCTGTACTGCGACGGCGAGACCACCGTCGCCGAGCCGCTGCCAACGCGCGATCACACGGAGCGCATGCTGGCCGCCGCCGGCGTTCCGGTACGATGCCGCGACGCGACCGTGTCGCTCACGGGGGTGCCGGCGCTGCATCTCGACCGGGTGGCGGTACCCGGAGATCCGTCGTCGGCAGCCTTCCTGGCAGCCGCGGCCCTGGTGGTAGAGGGATCGGAGATCGAGATCGCGGATGTGGGGCTCAATCCCACGAGATTAGGGCTGTTCGAGGTCATTCGCCGTATGGGTGGTCGTGTCTCCTGGGAGGCTACCTCCTCGGTCGGTGGCGAGCCGCGCGGCGTGCTGTGCGCGGCCTTCTCGCGGCTCGGCGCAGTCTGCGTCACGGCCCAGGAGACGACGGCCATGATCGACGAAGTCACGTTGCTGGGCCTGCTGGCGAGCTTCGCCGAGGGGGACACGGTGATCCACGGCGTGCGCGACTTGCGCGCCAAAGAGAGCGATCGGTTGGCCGCCATCGTGCGCATCCTTACCGCCCTCGGAGGGCACGCCGAGGCCGACGAGGACACGCTGTGGGTCCAGGGTCGGCGGCTGCGGGGCGGACGTATCGAGAGCCACGGCGATCATCGGCTGGCTCTTCTGGGAGCCGTGGCCGGCTTGGCCGCGCCCGATGGCGTCACGGTCGACGGGTTCGCCGCCGCGGGTATCTCGTTCCCCAACTTCGCACAGACCTTGGGGAGCGTGCTCTCCTCATGACCGTGGTCGCCATCGACGGACCCGCGGGCGCGGGCAAGAGTACGGTGGCCAGGCTTCTGGCCGATCGTTTGGGGTATCTCTACCTCGACACGGGAGCTATGTATCGCGCGCTGGCGTTTCTGGCGCTGCGTGAGGGGGTGGCCCTCGACGATGGTCCGTCGCTCGCGGCCCTGGCGCGCACGGCCCGTATCGGATTCACGGCCGACGGGCGGGTGCTGGCGCGCGACGGGGATGTGAGCGAGGAGATTAGACATCCGTCGGTGTCGGCCGCTGTCTCGGAGGTGTCGGCGCACGGGGAGGTGCGCGAGCTCTTAGTGGCCGAGCAGCGGCGCGTGGCCGTCGGCCGCGATGTGGTGATCGAAGGGCGAGACATCGGGACGGTCGTGTTTCCGCAAGCGGCCGTCAAGGTGTTTCTCGTGGCCTCGCCGCGGGTTCGCGCCGAACGGCGACGCACGGAACTGGCGGCCAAGGGCGAGCACAGCACGGCGGAGGAGACGCTCGCGGCTATCGAGGCGCGCGATCGCTTTGACTCCGGCCGCGCCGTATCGCCGTTACGGCAAGCCGCCGATGCGGTGGAGGTAGATACGTCGGGTATGGGGATCGAGGAAGTGGTCGCTACACTTGAGCACCTGGTCCGCGAGCGGCTGGACGGCCGCCCATGAAGCGGCGGCCCCTGCACGGCGCGCCGCTGCGCGGACGCGGCGATCCGCCGCTGTACGCGATCTTGCGCGTGCTCTGCCGGGTGCTCATCGCGCCGCTCTACCGCTATACGGCTCGCGGTGGTCATCTGCTCCCGCGCGAGGGCGGAGTGATTCTGGCGGTCTCGCACAAGAGCTGGTGGGATCCCATCTTCGCCGCCATGCCGCTAGAGCGCCCCGTACGCCCGATGGCCAAAGTAGAGCTGTTCGAGTCCTGGCTCTCGCGCGAGGTTGTCAGCAGGTTGGGCGCGTTCCCTATCCATCGCGGAAAGGGAGACATCGAGGCGTTGCGTGTCTCCCTCAGCATCGTGGCTCGCGGCGGGGTACTGCTGATGTTCCCCGAGGGTGCTCGCTTCCACGACGACGAGATCCACCCGTTCCACCCGGGGATCGCCATGCTCGCGGCGCGCAGCGGCGCGCCGGTGGTGCCGATTGCTGTGCGCGGTACGCGGCAGATGGCGCGTCACAAGCTGCCGCGCTTCCCGCGCATTCGCGTGGCGGTGGGGGCGCCCATGGATCTGTCCAGTGTGCCCGGGCGTGGCAGCGAACGCTACGCGGCGGCGGCGGAGATGATCCGCGCACAGGTGGCGGCGCTGTATGCCGAGCTCTGAGGCAGAACGAGGCAGAGCGGAGCGCGAGCGCCGCCGCGGCGAGCGCCGTCTGCGCGCCGGCCGCCTGACGGTGATCGTGGCGCGATCGGCTGGCTATTGCTACGGCGTGGAACGCGCCTTACAGATCACAGAGAACGCGCTGCTCTCCTCACGGACCCCCATCGCCACTCTGGGCCCCATCATTCACAATCCGGCGGTGGTCAACGAGCTCGCCGCGCGTGGTGTGAGCGCCGTCGACGATCTCGATGCCATCGCCGCGGGGACGGTGGTCGTCCGCACGCATGGTGTGCCGCCGGCGGTGATCCAGGAGGCTCGCCGTCGCGGCTTGGTGGTGGTGGATGCAACCTGTCCGTTCGTAACGGTCGCGCAGCGAAAGGCGGCGGCCTTGCGCGATGCTGGCTACGTGGTGGTCGTCCTCGGTGAGCGCGACCACCCCGAGGTGGCCGGCTTGGCTGCGTGCGCCGGCCCCGCGTCGGTGGTCGTCGAGGATCCGGCACAGCTCGATCGGGCGGCGCTGCGCGGGCTGCGGATCGGCGTGGTCGTGCAGACGACGCAGTCCTACGCGAGCCTGAGCCGCCTGGCCAGCGCCCTGGCGCCGCTTGGCCGGGAGACGCTCGTATACAACACCATCTGCGAGGCTACCCAGCAGCGGCAGGAGGCGGCCTGCGAGGTCGCCGGCGAGGTTCAGTTGGTGCTGGTCGTCGGCGGTCGCAACAGCGCCAACACGCGGCGGCTGGCGGCTCTGTGCCGCGAGATTCAGCATCGCACCTACCATGTGGAGTGTGCGCAAGAGATCCAGTCCGAGTGGCTGCAGGGAGTAGACAGCGTGGGTATTACCGCTGGCGCTTCGACTCCCGATGAGGAGATCGAAGCCGTGGTCGAGGCGGTGCTGCGCCGTGCCGCGAAGGCATAGGGTGCTTCGCGGTCTGCGGGTAGTGAGCGTTGCAGGGCCGGCCAGTGCCGCCGGGCTGTGCGCCGACGATCGGATCGTGGCGATCAACGGCCAGATACCCGAGGACGTACTGGACCTGGAACTCGCCGCCGCCGACGGAGGTTTCGAGCTGATCGCGGAACGAGATGACGCTCGCCGGCGCATCGTTGTGGTGCTGGGGCGCGGTGAGCCCCATGGTATCGTGTTGCGCGACGGTTTGGGGGTGCCCGTGCGGCGCTGCGTCAATGAGTGTCGCTTCTGTTTCGTCGACCAGGTACCGCCTGGGCTACGGGCCTCTCTCTCGGTGAAGGACGACGACTACCGCCTGAGCTTTCTCGCCGGAAGCTTCGTCACGCTGACGAACCTCTCGGAAGCCGATGTGGCGCGCATCGAGGCGCTACGCCTCTCGCCGCTGTACGTGTCGCTGCACGACTGGGACGACGCGCGGCGGGCGCGGCTCATGGGCGCGCCCGCGACGAGGTCTCGCGCCCGCCTGCTGCGCCTGGCGGCCGCGGGCATCCACCTGCACCTGCAGATCGTGCTGTGCCCTGGCTATAACGATGGCGTGGCACTGGCCGAGACGGTGTGGGCGCTGGCGGACGTGGAGGGCGTAGAGGACGTCGGTGTAGTGCCCGTGTCGGTGCCTCCCGGGCACCCGTTGCGTCCGGTCTGTCCACAGGACGCCGTGGCCGCGCTGGAGCTCGTCGAGACCGTCCAGCGCGCGCAACGGCGGAGCAAGGGTCACGCCTTCGTTCACGCGGCCGACGAGTTGTACCTCCTGGCCGGCAGAACGCCGCCGGCGTGCGATGCTCCCTGTCAGTATGAGAACGGGGTGGGCATCACGGCGGCGTTTCGCGCCGAGGTCGCCGAGTTGCCAAAGCGGCCACGAACCGCGCCGCCGGTGGCGCTGCTCAGCGGCGCGCTGGCCGCCGCCGAGATGGGCCGCGCGGCGGCGCGGATAGGTTCGCGGGCACGCGCCTACCCAGTGACGAACCGGCTGTTCGGGCAGCACGTGACGGTCACCGGCTTGCTTGGCGGCCGCGAGGTTGTGGCGGCGCTGCGCGAGCGGCCGCTCGCACCGGACGAGTGGCTGCTGGCACCGTCGGTGTTCCTTCCCCCCGAGATGGACGTCACTCTGGACGACGTGGCCGAGGTCGAGATCCGCCGCGCCTGCCAGGGCAGGTTCGTGGTGGCGCCGACCTTGGCGGATGCGTTTGCTAGACTGCCCCAGTGATGCGCACACCTTTGATCGCCGTCGTTGGCTGCCCGAACGCTGGGAAGTCGACGCTCATTAACCGTCTGAGCGGTACGCGTACCGCTGTGGTGCACGAGACGCCCGGGGTTACCCGCGATCGCAAGCAGGTGGTCACGGAGTGGCGCGGACGCCAGTTCGGGCTGGTCGACACCGGCGGCTTCGCCAGCGACGACGCGACGTTCGCCAACGAGATCCGGGAGCAGGTGCTGGCGGCGGTACGCGAAGCTGATCTGATCTTATTCGTGGTAGACGCGCAGGGTGGCCCGTTGGCCGGCGACTTCGAGTTGGCGGACGTGCTGCGGCGGGCTCGTCTTCCCGTGCTTGTGGTAGCCAATAAGGTCGACAATCCGCGCCGGGAGAACGAGACCGGCGATCTGTACCGGCTGGGGTTAGGCGATCCGCTGCCGGTGTCGGCACTGCACGGCACTGGGACGGGCGATCTGCTCGACCGCATCGCGGAGGTCCTCGACGAGGCGGGCTTGAGCAGCGAGGAGCAGCAGCAGCGCTCTGACACGCAGGAACCAACCGCGGTGGCCATCGTGGGTCGTCCGAACGCAGGTAAGTCGTCGCTGTTCAATGCCATCGTGGGCGAGGCACGGACGATCGTGAGCGAGATCCCCGGGACCACGCGCGACGCTATCGACGTCGCGGTCGAGAACCGCCATGGCCGCTTCCTGTTCGTAGATACAGCGGGCATGCGGAAGGCGGCTAAAGTGAGCGGGGTCGAATACTACGCGTACCTGCGCAGCCTCCAGAGCCTCGACAGAGCTCATGTAGCGATCGTCGTGGCGGACGCGACGCTCGGGCTGGGGGAGCTGGATGTGAGCATCGCCGCCGAGGCAGCCAAACGCGGCTGCGCCACGGTCCTCGCCCTGAACAAGTGGGACCTCGCGCAACCGCCCCTGTCGGAGGTCGCCGGCACGGCCGCGCGCAAGCTGCGCCAGCGGCCGGCCGTGGTGCCGGTGTCGGCACTCACCGGTCGTGGTGTGGGTCAGCTCTTGGAGCGCGTCGCTGCCGTAGGTCGTGGGTACGCGTCTCGCCTTCCGACCGCGGTCCTCAACCGCGCCATGGCCGTCATCGTCGCCGAACGTGCTGGTCCCGCGCGGGCGGGGCGCCGGCTGAAGGTGTACTACGTAACGCAGTACCAGACGGCGCCCCCGCGCTTCTCCGTCGGCGTCAACGACCGCTCGCTGGTCACCCGAGACTACGGGTATTTCGTGGAGAACCGGCTGCGAACGGCGTTCGGTCTGGAGGGCGTCCCGCTGATCATCGACTTCAAGACAACGTGAGCCAATCACTGACCATCGCGGCCGTTCTGCTCGTCGTGGGGGGCTACTTGGCAGGTGCTGTCCCCTTCGGCCTGCTGGTCGGCAGGGGATTCTATGGCGTGGATGTGCGCCAGCATGGCTCCGGCAACGTAGGCACCACGAACGTGCTCCGTGTCCTCGGCAAGCGAGCGGCGCTCATCGTCCTGATCTGCGACGTGCTGAAGGGGTTCGCGCCAGCGCTAGCGGCCGGCCTGCTGTTCGATCCCTGGCTCGCGGTGGTCGTCGGTGCTATGCCAGTGCTCGGCCACATGAGATCCATCTTCCTCCGCGGCGGTGGGGGCAAGGGGGTAGCTACCGGAGCGGGGATGGTCCTCGGCTTAATGTGGCAAGTTTTCCTGGTAGTCCTGGCTGTGTGGCTGCTGGTGCTGCTGACGGTGCGTATCGTGAGTGCTGCCTCGCTGACTGCCGCGATCACCTTTCCCCTGGCCGCGTGGCTCCTGCCGTACCCGCTCGCCTACCGTGTGGCGGCTCTGGTGATTGGGCTCGCGGTGATCCTGGCGCACCACGCCAATATCCGGCGGTTGCTGCAGGGGCGCGAGCCGAGACTGGCCTGGTCGTCGAGGAAGGGTGCATCGCCGGCACCGCCTCGCTGATGCGGAAAAGGAGCGGAATGGACGGTGAGGCGTTGCGGATTACCGTGATCGGCTCGGGGAGCTGGGGTACGGCGTTCGGGCGACTGCTGTGCCGTAACGGGCATCACGTCACTATCTTGACGCAGACGGCCGAGGAGGCAGCACGGCTTACCGCGCGCCGGGTGAACGAGCACTTCCTGCCCGGCGTCGCGATCCCCGAGGGCATCGGTTTCGCGGCCATCGGCGACGCGGACTTGCACGGTGTGGAGGTGGTCGTCTACGCGGTCCCCACGCAGGCTGTGCGGCAGGTGGCCGCTTGGGTGGCTCCACGGCGGCCGCGGGCGGCGCTGCAGCTCTCCCTAGCTAAGGGGCTGGAGCTGCGCACGGTGCGCCGCCCGACCGAAATTATCGCCGAGGAGACCGGTTCGGCGGCGGCCGTGCTCTCGGGGCCCAACCACGCCGAAGAGGTGGCGCGCGACATGCCGTCGGCCACGGTCGTGGCGGCCGCGGACGACCGCGTCGCGCGGGCGCTGCAGAGGGCGGTCACCAGCGACACGTTCCGCGTCTATCGCAACGCCGACGTGGCGGGTGTCGAGTTCTGTGGTGCGGCGAAGAACCCCATCGCCATCGCCGTGGGCATGTCCGACGGGCTCGGTTACGGCGATAATACCCGCGCCAGCCTGATCACGCGGAGCCTCGCCGAAGTCGCCCGGCTGGGCTCTCGCCTGGGGGCGCAGTTCGAGACGTTCGCGGGCCTCGCCGGTATCGGCGACATGATCGCTACTTGCACCTCGCAGCACAGCCGTAACCGCAGGGCGGGCGAGCTGCTGGCGCGCGGGCACGCACCGGCGGAGCTGCAGGGGATCATCGAGCAGGTCGTGGAGGGCATCCCAACTACCTATGCGCTCCACGACCTGGCTGGTAACCTCGGCGTGCAGATGCCCGTGACCGAGAACGTCTATCAGGCGCTCGAGCACGGGCGCAGCGCGCCGGACTGCGTGCGCGCGCTTATGACGCGCGAGCCGACGGCGGAGGATCGCATTCAGCGTCACTAGCCCGGCAGACGATCCCGCGTCCGTTTTGGAGCCGTGGGAGGCCGTCTGGTAGACTCCCCGCTTGTGCCCCCCGTCGCTCGTACTCCCGGCGCTGCCGGGTGCTCTCTCAGGAGGTAGTGTGGACGCCAAAAGCTTCCTCTTCAGCTCGGAGTCGGTAACCGAAGGTCACCCGGACAAGCTCGCCGACCAAATATCGGATGCCATCCTGGACGCGATCTTCCGGGACGATCCGTACGGGCGTGTGGCCTGCGAGACCCTGGTGACCACAGGCACGGTCATGGTGGCGGGGGAGATCACCACGGAGACCTACGTCGACATCCCCACCATCGTGCGCGAAACAGTACGCGATGTGGGCTATGTACGCGCCAAGTACGGCTTCGACTACGAGACCTGCGGCGTCCTGGTCGCCGTGCACGAGCAGTCGCCCGACATCTCGCAAGGAGTCAATCACTCCCTCGAGACGCGCACCGACGTGAACGATGAAGACGTGCTCGACCTGCAGGGGGCGGGCGATCAGGGGATGATGTTCGGCTTCGCCTGTACGGAAACGCCGGAGCTCATGCCGCTGCCTATCGCGCTCGCGCACAAGCTCGCGCGGCGCCTCAGCGAAGTGCGTAAGGCGCTCGTACTGCCCTACCTGCGACCCGATGGCAAGTCCCAGGTCACGGTACGGTACGAAGGCGGCAAGCCGGTCGAGATCACGAACATCGTGCTCGCCGCGCAGCATGCCAACGGCATCGATGTGGAGACGCTCATCAAGCCCGACCTCCTCGAGCATGTGGTAGAGCCCATCCTGCCGAAAGAGCTCTACGATTCGTCCAAGCTCGAGGAGATCACGTTCGTCAATGCCACCGGCAAGTTCGTGATCGGGGGCCCCATGGGCGATGCCGGCCTCACGGGGCGCAAGATCGTGGTCGATACCTATGGCGGCGCGGCTCCTCACGGCGGCGGCGCATTCTCGGGTAAGGATCCCAGTAAGGTGGACCGTTCCGGTGCGTACGCCGCCCGCTACGTGGCCAAGAACATCGTGGCCGCTGGCATCGCCGAGCGCTGCCTCCTCCAGGTGGCCTACGCGATCGGTGTAGCCCACCCGACGTCTATCATGGTCGATTGCCAGGGCACGGAGAAGATCCCGCTGGGGGCCATCGAAGAGCTTGTGCGGGCTCACTTCGACCTGCGGCCGGCGGCCATTATTCGCGATCTGGATCTGCGTCGCCCGATCTACCGCAAGACGGCCGCGTACGGCCACTTTGGCCGTCACGACCGCGATTTCACCTGGGAGCGCACGGACAAGGCGGAGCTCCTGCGCCGGGAGGCTGGGCTCGACTGAGTCCCTGCGCCAGCGCGCGCTGAGAGCTAGGGCGCGGAAAAAGAAGGCAGGACGTGTACGCGGCCGTCGTACCACTCATCCGCACACGTGCCTTTGCGGAGCCGTTTGACTACCTGATTCCACCGCGCCTCGCCGAGCGCGTGGTGGTTGGTAGTCTGGTGGCGGCGCCGCTGGGATCCCAGGTTGTTCTGGGCGTTGTGGTGGGCACGGCACTCACCAGTCCGCATGCCGACCGTGCCCTGGAACTTCGCGATCTGATCGACCTTCCGCCCGTGCCCGGCGAGCTCGTGGAGGTGGCCGGGCGGCTCGCCCGGCACTACATCACGTCACTGGGCGGCGCGCTCACGCTGATCGCGCCGCCGGCCGCCGCCCTGCGGCTGGAACGGACCGCCGTGCTCACGGCGGCCGGGCACGCGGCGTGGCAGGCTGGCCGCGCCGACCTCGCCATCTACGCGGATGACGTGCCGGTGCGCGGTGCGCTGCGCGCCGATCGCGATCTGGCGGCAGGGCGCCGCGAGGGTTGGATCGAAGTGGTCTATCGACTGCGGCTCACCGAGCCAGAGCGCGAGCCGCGCTGCTTCGTCGTCGGCCCCGGACGGCCCACCAGAATGGGCGCCCGCCAGAAGGCCGCGTTGGAGCTCACCGCCACGCTGGGGAGCTGCGATGAACGGACGCTGGCCAAGGAGGCTGGAGTGGCGCGCACAGCGCTAACCAGCCTCCTCGCGGCCGGCGCCCTCATTGAGGCGCCGCCTGGCACTTGTGCGCTCGCGCCCCAGCCGGCCAGCCCCGCTCCGCCCCTGCGGGACGAGCAGCGCACGGCGCTCGAGGCAGTGTCCCGCGCGCTGCGGGACGGGGGCGAGGTCTTGCTCCACGGGGTGACCGGCAGCGGTAAGACCGAGGTCTACCTGCGCGCGGCCGCGGCCGCGCTTAGCCGCGGCCGGTCGGTGCTCTTCCTTGTACCCGAGATTGGCCTCACCGGCCAGACCCTCGCCCGGGTGCGGGGGCGATTCCCCACCGAGCGGGTGGCAGTGGTGCACTCGGGTCTTTCGGCGGGGGAGCGTCTAGCTGCCTACCGGGCGGCGGCCTCTGGTGAGGCACGCATCGTGGTCGGAGTGCGCTCGGCGGTGTTCGCTCCGCTGCGCGACCTGGGGTTGATCGTCGTCGACGAGGAACACGACGCGTCGTATAAGCAGGAGAGCGAGCCTCGGTACGACGCGCGCACCGTGGCTCGCTGGCGCGCGCTCGCCTGCCGGGCGGCGGTCGTGTTCGGGTCGGCCACCCCGAGTGTGGAGACGTGGGCGCTCGCGCCCGTGCACGTCGACCTCACGCGGCGCGTCGATGGCACGTTGCCGCCGCGCCTGGAGGTGGTGGATCTGCGCGACGTGCACACGGCCCTCTCCGACCCCTTGCGCACAGCCCTCATCCGCACTGTCGAGGCGGGAGAAAAGGCCATCCTGTTCCTGAACCGCCGTGGGCTGGCCACGTCGGTCTCCTGCGCTCACTGCGGACACACCTGGACGTGCGACCGCTGCGATGTGGCTCTGAGCCTGGTACGCGCGGGCCGCGAACTACGGTGCCGCACGTGTGGACGGCGTGAGCTGGCGCCTCACACCTGTCCGGCCTGTGGCAGCGTCGACGTCGGCCGGCACGGTGTGGGTACGGAACGTCTGGAGGCGGAGATCGCCGGGCTGCTGCCGGGGGTCGACTTGCTGCGCTTGGACAGCGATGTGGCCGCGTCCTACCACCGGTTGCGCGCGGTGCTGGAACGCTTCGCGTCGCCCGGGCCGCGCGTGCTGGTGGGCACGCAGATGATCGCCAAGGGCCATCACTTTCCGGACGTCACTTTGGTTGGTGTAGTGAACGCCGACCTCTCGCTGTACTTCCCCGACTTTCGCGCCGAAGAACGCACGTTCGCCATGCTCATTCAGGTCGGCGGGCGCAGCGGACGGGGGGAACAGCCCGGCCGGGTGATCGTGCAGACGCTGAATCCCGAGGCGCGTCCGATCGTGCTGGCCGCCGCTGGGGAAGACGAGGCATTCTACGCCAGCGAGCTAGAGCGCCGCGGAGCACTCGGGTATCCGCCGGCCACTACGCTCGTGGTCCTGGAAGCCTCTTCGCCGAGCGCCGAGAAGGCCGGCAGAGCCGCCGCGTACGTCGCACAGGCCGTTCGCCGGTCACTCACGGATGGGGAAGAGGTGGTAGGACCGGGTCCACTCTGGCGCGAGCGCGGCCGGTACGCCAGCCGGCTGCTGATTAAGAGTACGCAAATAGGGAAAACCGTAGGTACTCTGACGAGCATGACCGGGCGGGTGCAGCCGCACTTGCAGGCCAAGGACGTGCGCCTCGTGGTCGACGTGGAGCCCGCCTGGTTCTAACATGAGCGGTGCTATGGCGAACACAGACACAAAGATACGGAGCAAACGGCAGCGGGCGGCCGAGGCGCAAGAGCGGCGCCAGCAGGCCGCACGACGCGAAATCCGCACGGTTGGCGATCCTGTGCTGCGCGAACAGGCGGGCACGGTCACCGTGTTCGATGACCAGCTGGCGGCGCTCGCGCGACGCATGATCCGCGTCATGAAAGCCGCGCCCGGCGTCGGGCTGGCCGCGCCACAAGTGGGTGTGGTGCGGCGACTCATCGTGTACGAGGCGGGCGAAGACGGGCCACGAACGCTTGTAAACCCGGTGATTACCTGGCGGTCGGAGGAGACGGAAACCTGCGACGAGGGCTGTCTCAGCGTGCCGGACGTTACCGTGCCGGTAGAGCGCGCGCTGACGGTGCGCGTCGAGGCCAACGACCTCACCGGCTCTCGCCTCACGTTCGCGGCGGAGGGCATGGAGGCACGGGTGATCCAGCACGAAGTAGATCACCTCGACGGCATTCTCATTCTGCAGCGCACCAGCCGTGGCGAGCGCGCTCGGGCACTGCGCGAGCTGCGGGAGAGCGCGCTACGGTAGCGAGTCGCGCGTGCATCTCTCGCTAACGAGCACCACCATCGAGGACCGAGCGGGGGGGAGGGCCCGCGGCTGATGCGCTTCGCCTACGCCGGTACTCATTGTTTCGGGGCGCTCGTGCTCGTGGAGCTGCTGCAGCGCGAAGCGCGACCGGAGGTCGTCATCACCCGCCCCGACAAGCCGCGTGGCCGGCACGGCCATCCGCAACCCACGGCGGTCAAGGAAGTGGCTCAGCGTCACGGCTTAGAGGTGCTCCAGCCGGGGCGCATGGGGTGCGGTCTCGTGGCTGAGGTGCACGCGCGCGGCGCGGAGGCGCTCGTGGTCTGCGCGCACGGAGAGATCGTGCGTGAGCCGGTGCTCGAGGCGTTGCTCACGGTCGTCGTACACCCTTCGCCGGTGCCGCGTTGGCGCGGCGCGGCGCCGGTGGAACGCGCTCTCATGGCTGGCGAGACACGTCTAGGGGTGACCACGCTGCGCATGACGGCGGGCGTGGATGAAGGGCCCGTCGGCGATCTGCGCTGGGTGGATGTGCCCCGTGAGGCCGATGCGGGGTGCGCCTACGAGCTGCTGGCGGGTCCGGCGTGCGATAGCCTGCTCGCCACCTTGGCCGCGGTAGAGGATGGCAGCATTTGCTGGCGCGAGCAGCAGGGCCAGCCGAGCTACGCGGCCAAGATAAGCAAGGAAGACCGTGTCCTAGATCTGGAGCAGCCGGCGCAAACCGTGGTCGACACCGTTCGCGCTCTCGCACCGTGGGTGGGTGCACGCCTCACCATCGCCGGCCGCGAGCTTACCGTGTGGCGAGCGCGAGCGTGTGCTGAGCCGTCCGAAGAGGGACCTGGCGAGCGTCTGCTGCTTCCCGCCGCCGACGGGTGGGTAGAAGTGCTGGAGTTGCAGGCGCCTGGCGGCCGGCGCATGACCACGGCCGAGTACCTGCGCGGCGCCGGACGATGGCTCACCAGCAGGTGAGCCCGGCGCGCGGCGCCGCCTACGTTGTCCTGCTCCGTGCCGCCTCCTCCAAAACGCACACCGATCTCTCGCTCGCGGCGGCACCCGAGCTGAGCGCGCTCGAGGAGCGTGATGGTGCTCTCGCCCTGGAGCTGGTCAGCGGCACGCTGCGACGGCGTAACAGCATCGATGCCGTGCTGCGGAGTTGCTCAAAGCCGGCGCTGCGCTCCGTCGCGCCGGCCGTACTAACCGCGCTGCGGCTCGGAGCCTACCAACTTCTGTACCTGGACCGCGTGCCCGCCCACGCCGCCGTGGATCAGAGCGTGACTCTGGTGGCGCGGCGGGGAAGAGGCACGCGGGGCTACGTCAACGCGGTACTGCGCACGGTGGCTGCCACTGGTCGGACGCTGCTAGAGGCGGCGGGGGCAGGCGAGGATCCGGCTTCGCTGGCCGTACGGTGGTCGCATCCCGAGTGGCTCGTGCGGCTGTGGATCGACGAGCTCGGGCACGAGGCGGCAAGCGCCTTGCTGCGGGCCAACAACACGCCGCCCGAGCGCTGCCTGCGGGTGAATACGCTGGTCGGTCAGGCTGAGGCGGCGGTAGCGCGGCTGGCTCTCGAGGGTGTGCATACCACCGCGGCGGAGGACTTCTCCCTCGCCCTGGCGGTACAGAGCGGGCCATCCGTAGAGCGCACCGCCGCCTTTCGCGAGGGTCTGGTGACACCGCAGTCACGGGGCTCGCAGCTCGCGGGTATGGTCGCCGCTGGGGCGGTTCGCTCGGGCGACGCGGTCGCCGACCTCTGCGCCGCTCCAGGGATCAAAGCCACGCAGCTCGCCGCCGCCGTGCCTGGGGCGCGCGTGCTGGCCGTAGACGAGGACGCGCGCCGCGTCGAGGAACTGCGGGCCACGGCGCGGCGCTTGCGAGCGCCGCAGGTGGAGGCGCTGCTCGCCGATGTGCTCGAACTGCCGGCGAGCCTCAATGAGGCGTTCGCCGCCGTGCTGCTCGACGCACCGTGCAGCGGCCTGGGCACGCTAGCCTCGCGTCCCGATCTGCGCTGGCGGCGTTCCCCGAACGATGTGGAGCGGCTCGCCGGCCTGCAGCGGCGGCTGCTGCGTCGCGCCGCCGCCTTGGTACGACCCGACGGCGTGCTCACCTACTCCGTGTGCACCATCACCAGGGCCGAGACAATCGCCGTACTCGACGACTTGCTCCGCGGCGGGGGTTGGCGGCTCGACGATCTGGGTGCGGAGCACCCGCGCTTCGTACATCCCGAGCGCGGCGGCGCTCTGCTGACGCTCCCGTCGTCGCATGGGACGAGCGGTTTCTTCGTGGCGCGTGTGCGCCGCGAGACACAGCGGCCACGGGGAGGCTCGTGAAGTGCCAGCCTTGTGGAGCTCCAGTAGACTACGCGGTGGAAGTGAGTTCCTTGTGAACACAGAGCGGAGTGGAAGGAGAGAGGGCACGTGGGCGCGATGAGAGACCTGCTGCAGAGCGTACGGGTCACACCGTCGATCCTGTCGGCCGACTTCGCGCGGCTTGGCCAGCAGGTTACCGAGGTCATGGACGCCGGCGCACGAGTCATCCATGTGGATGTCATGGACGGCCATTTCGTGCCCAACATCACCATCGGGCCGCTCGTCGTCGAAGCTCTGGCTCCACAGGTGCGCGGGCGCGGGGGCGCGCTCGACGTCCATCTGATGATCGAGGCGCCGGAGCGCTACGTGGAACGGTTCGTCGCGGCTGGTGCCGACTGTGTCACCGTGCATCAGGAGACATGTATCCACCTGCACCGAGTGCTCGCGCAGATTCGCGAGGCCGGAGCCCTCGCCGGCGTGTCGCTAAACCCGGCGACTCCCCTTGAGACGCTGCGCGAAGCACGCCACTTCTGCGATCTCCTGCTGATCATGTCGGTGAACCCCGGCTTCGGCGGCCAGCAGTTCATCCCGACCTCGCTAGACAAGGTGAGGGCGGCGCGGGAGTTGCTGCCCGCGCACGTGGTGGTGGAGGTCGATGGAGGCGTAGATCAGGGAAATGTTCGCGAGCTGGTGGACGCTGGCGCCACGCTCCTCGTGGCCGGTTCTAGCGTATTCGCCGACGCCGACCCGGCCGTCGCCTTCCGACGGCTCGAGGACATCGCCGCCGGACGCTAACGGGCGGCGGCGATCGGCGGTGCGGTGCAGTTGCCGCCTCAGGGAAGTCGATCTGTGCGGTCGCTCCACGACCGCGTGTCTTCAGCGAAAGCGTGGTCGGCAGAGGATGCCCGCCTCCGTGGGTCCCGGCCGGATCTCGCCTCCGCGATCAAGCTCACCGCATTGCCTCAAGAAACCGCTCACCATCGCCACGATGCGATAGCGATCGAACAGCACCACGATGAGGGTTGCCAAGTAGACGAAGAACAGGGTGGCTACGAAGGGGACACTGTAATCGCGCGGGCCGAAGGAGCGCCCCACGAGCTCCAAGGCGCTGACGAGTCCAAGGTTCACGAACCCCATGGCACACAGTTCGAGCGCCGCACTCCTCCAGCTGCGGCCACGGCGCGCGAGCCACTGGCTGACGAACGCATTAAGGATCACGAAGACGGCGACGGCGAACGCGATCTGTAACGTGCTGGCGCGGAGTTCGGCGCGGAAGAGCTGAGTGAAGATGATGGTGACCATGGCCACCAGGGCGGTCTTCTCGAGCAGCGCGACATCGAGGACGTGCGCGTGCGCTCGCAGGGCGCGATACAACTCGCCTCCTTTCAGCGGTGGCGGTAGCGGATCCGCGTGGAATCGCAGCCGGTGATCGGCAGCAGGGGCTTTGTGAACCATGATCCACCAGAGTGCTGCGAGGACTGCCGTTCCGAATACGAGGAGTACCTGCCAGTGGGCGGCGATGAATGCTGTCGTATCGATCTTGGCGATGTGAATCCAGTACTCCTGTGGCAATTTGACGAGGACCCAAAGGAGCGTTGCTGTGGCGATGGCGGCCCGGCGGTTCACCCGCATGCCGGCCCAGCGCAGGCGCACGAGTTCGCCGGCGATGAAGAAGTACTCGAAGGTGTTGGGGAATACGAGCAGCAAGACTCGCGCCTGACTGAGTTCAAAAGCCAGTACACCGACCAGCCGGTAGTAGAAGAGAGCCTGACCTACGCGAAAGGCCGCCCAGTTGGTCCAGTTACGGAAGGTGGAGACGTACGTGATCGTCAGGTAGTAGGTATCGAGAGCCTTGTCGTACGACTGGTAGCCACCCACGTCAATGGCCGGGAGATGCTTGAAGATGGTGAGATCGACCATGTCGATGAGGAGACACGCGAGCACACCGGTGAGCGGAAAGTACGGGATCGTCAGTGGGAGCAGCAAGCGTATCCCGATCACGAGGGAGAGGACTATGGAGCTCTCCGCGTCCACTGAGCCTGGATCTCCTCCTTGGCCGCACGGATTGGGGCCGATGATCGCCGTCGCAGCGGCTGAGCGCGATGCTGCGCTGGTGCCGTTCCGCGACGGCGCCACGGCGGACGGCGCCGCTCTTCGCGTGAGGTACAGGGTATCTCAAGGAGCGGGGCCCGGCGGAGAGGCGGAGCATGGCGAGAGAACGAGCGTACTGAAGCGCCGGAGCGTAGTAACAGGCGGTTAGGCTGCGAGAGAGAGAAGCCTGAGGCGGGCTCCTTGACCGTGGATCGAGGAGCCCGCCTCAGGTCGCATGCGCGAGGCGCTCACTTGGCGAGAAAAAGCCTAGCGCACGCCCGTGCGCACAAACACAACCGGTCAGCTCGCGATAGCCTTCTCCAGGGCCGCGCGGAACTTCGGCACGGCGACGCTCAAGATGATCCCCAGGGCGACTTTCTCAGTATCCACCAGCATGCCGGCGCGGAAGTCGCCTGCCGGTACGACGATAGCGAGCTTGTTGGCCTCGAGGTCGAGCAGGAAGTAGCGGTTCAACGGGGGGAACTGGGAATCGGCGAGCGTAGTGGTTACCATGTCGGCCATGCGGTTGAATACGGCGGTCGCCGCTGGGTTGGAGTTGAAACCGGCCAGCGACACGCCGTCGGTGCGCTCCCAAACGTCCATGCCCATGAGGCCTTCGCCGACCTCGTTCTTGAATACGGTGATGGCCTCATTGAGTTGCTTTGCGTTCACTGACGTCCTCCTTTTTCTGTTGCTGTTCGCTGCGTGAGTGCCGCGCTGGCCGTGATTCTCCCGGCGGGCCGATTCGCCCACCACCTCATCCTTCGCCTGCATGGTCTGGTTCCTGGCCTCATCCGCAAGCCGGGCCGCCTCGAGGAGCAGTGCGGATACGGGTTCGTCTACCGTTCGCTGACCCGTCGGGCACTGCTCGGCGATCTCCACCGACACACCCTCCCAGAGGAGGACGGCCATAGCGGCCTCTCGCCCGGTGAGCCCAAGTGCGGAGGCGTGGATCAGAATTCCATCGACCATGAAAAGGTCTGCCCGATCCATGCCACGGCCTACAATGACGGTGCAGGTAAGACCCTCCATCGCCAGAATTTGCAGGATATTCGAGAGAGAGAAGCCGTCGAGTCTACCCAGCTTGGTGTTGGTCGCCCCCGTCACGCTCCCTGTCCACAGTATGCGTTGGGGCAAGTCACCACAGGCAGTCGCTGACGTCCCCCCGAACGTTCGTCGGCTGCCGGGCACCGCGTCGCTCACTCACGGTGCCCGGCAGCCTCACTTACTATTCGTATCGGCGGCGACCCCTGCCGACACATGGAACGTCCGTCTAGGGGTCATCTGGGCGGCGTTTCGCCTCGGTACGCCATGTCCGCTATACTGCGCTTGGAACCGCACACAGTGGCTTCAGGGCGGGGTGAAAGTCCCCACCGGCGGTAACAGCCCGCGACCCGCGCAAGCGGCCGACCAGGTGGAACTCCTGGGCCGACGGTCACAGTCCGGATGGAAGAAGACCACGGAGGCTCGTCCTCGTGTACTGCCCTGGCCCTGGCCGGGGTTTTTCTATGCAGGACGAACAGTACATGGACATCGCCTTCGACCTCGCCGAACGAGGCCGGGGGCGTACACATCCAAATCCGCGGGTCGGAGCGGTACTGGTGCGAGATGGCCAGATCGTCGGTCGCGGGTTTCATCGCGGCGCTGGGACGGCGCACGCCGAAGCGGCTGCTCTGACGGAGGCGGGCGGTAAGGCGCGCGGCGCTACGTTGTACTGCACGCTCGAACCTTGCGCGCACTTCGGCCGCACACCGCCCTGCGCCCAGGCGGTCGTTGCCGCCGGCGTGCGCCGCGTGGTTGCCGCGCTGCAGGATCCGGATCCACGGGTCAATGGCCGCGGCTTCGCGCTGCTGCGCGGCGCGGGCATCCAGGTGACGCTCCTAGAGGGCCGCGCCGCGCAGCTCGCCAAACGGCAGAACGCCCCCTTTCTGAAGGCCGTGACGCGCGGCCTGCCGTACATCACCTACAAAGCAGCGCACTCGCTCGACGGCAAGGTGGCAGCCGCCAGCGGCGATGCGCGCTGGATCTCTGGCGAACAGAGCCGCCAGCTGGTCCATGAGATGCGGGCGCGGGCCGACGCCGTGCTCGTCGGGGCGGGCACCGTGCGCCGCGACGACCCGCAGCTCACCGTGCGCCTGTGTGAAGGGCGCGACCCAGCGCGGGTAGTGCTGTCGGCGTCGGGCGACGTGCCGCTCGCGGCGACTCTGGTGCGCGAGGCGGCTCGGGCCAGCACGATAGTGCTCACGGTCACCATGCCGCCTGCGCACGAGGAGCGGCTGCTGGCCGCGGGTGTGCGCGTGGAGCGGTATGGGGGAGATGTCCGCGAGGCGCTGCAACGCCTCGCCACGCTACACATCTACGATGTGCTGCTGGAGGGTGGCCCCACGCTCGCCAGCGACCTGTTCGCGGCGGGGTTGGTCGATCGGGTGGCGTTCTTCGTGGCCCCGCTGTTGCTGGGAACGGGGGCGCCGGAACTGGTGGGTTGGCCGGCGCCCGGAAGCGTGGCCGCCGGCCTGCGCCTGCGCGCGCCGGCTTGGCGCCAAGTTGGCGAGGATGCGCTCCTCGAGGCCGACGTGGAGGGAGCATAGGTGTTCACCGGCATCGTGGAAGAGGTCGGAGAGCTGCGCTGGCTGCGCAGTGGCCACCAGAGCGCCGAGCTTGAGGTGGCCGCCCGGGAGGTGGTGTCTGACACTCGCGTTGGCGACTCGATCATGACGGACGGCGTGTGCCTCACGGTGACGGCCGTGCTGCCCTCGGGTTTTCGCGCCGACGCCCAGCCGGCCACCGTACGCCGAACCACCCTCGGAGCGCTCAGGCCGGGAGCGCGTCTCAATCTGGAACGCGCGCTCGCCGTCGGCACGCGCCTCGGCGGCCATCTCGTGAGCGGGCATGTCGACGGCGTGGGCACGGTGACTGCCGTAACGCCGGAGGAGAACGCGCTGGTGCTGAGCATCGCCGTGCCGGAAGTGGTCGCTCGACTCACGGTGCCGCAGGGGTCCATCACCGTGGCCGGCGTCAGTCTGACGGTGGTCGACATGGCGGACATGGCCGTCCGTGTCTCCCTGATCCCACACACCGCCGCGGTCACCACCCTCGGCGATCTGCGCGGCGGCGAACAAGTGAATCTGGAAGCCGACCTGATCGGCCGTTACGTGGCAGCTCTCCTGGCACGTGGCGTGACGCTGGGTGGCGAGACTCCAAACGCTGGGGTGACCTGGGACAAGCTTTCCGAGGCGGGCTTTCGCTGACGTCCGACCACGGTGTGACGCGACAAGAGGTGGATGACGTGGAGAGAGAGAGTACGGACCTCGCCGCACGCTCGGCTGTGGTGGTGGACGAGCGCAAGGCCTTCGCCACGATCGAGGAGGCGCTCGAGGAGCTGCGCGCCGGTCGCATGGTCGTCGTGTGCGACGACGAGGATCGCGAGAACGAGGGCGACCTCACGCTGGCGGCGGAGTTCGCCACGCGCGAGACCATCAACTTCATGGCCCGGCATGGCCGTGGCCTGATCTGCTTATGCCTCACGGAGGAGCGCTGCGCGGAACTCCAACTCGAGCCGATGGTATCCAATAACCAGACACGGTTCGGCACGGCCTTCACCGTGTCTATCGAGGCGCGCGACGGCGTCAGCACGGGTATCTCGGCCGCCGACCGCGCACGCACTATTCAGGTGGCCATCGATTCCCGCTCGCACTCCGCCGATCTGGTGCAGCCGGGGCACGTGTTCCCGCTCATGGCGCGCCCCGGCGGTGTGCTGGAACGTACTGGCCAAACAGAGGCTGGCGTGGATCTGGCGCGTCTGGCGGGGCTTACGCCGGCGGCAGTCATCTGCGAGATCATGAACGAAGACGGCACCATGGCGCGCGTGCCGGATCTCATCCCCTACTGCGCGCGCCACAACCTGAAGATGATCACCGTCGCGCAGCTAATCAAGTATCGCCGGCGCACGGAGAAGCTGGTGCGCCGGGTGGCCGAGACCACGCTGCCCACCAAGCACGGTGTATTCCAGGCGGTGGGCTACGAGTCCCTGATCGACGGCGCCCACCACGTGGCGCTCGTCAAGGGTGACGTAGCCGGTAAGCCGGATGTGCTGGTGCGCGTGCATTCGGAGTGCCTCACCGGCGACGCACTGGGGTCGTTGCGCTGCGATTGCGGCGAGCAGCTCGCCGAGGCCTTGCGCCGGGTCGAGCACGAGGGCCTGGGTGTGGTCCTGTACATGCGCCAAGAGGGGAGAGGCATTGGGCTGCTCAACAAGCTCAAGGCCTACGCCCTCCAGGAACAGGGCAGAGATACCGTGGAGGCGAACCTGGAGCTGGGCTTCCCAGAGGACTTACGCGACTACGGCATCGGTGCCCAGATCCTGTCCGATCTGGGACTCACGACGATCCGCACGCTGACGAACAACCCCAAGAAGATCGTTGGGCTAGAGGGGTACGGGCTCACCGTGACTGAGCGCGTGCCGATCGAAGTGCCCCCTCAGTCCGAGAGCTTGCGGTATCTGAGGACCAAGCGCAGCAAAATGGGTCACCTGCTCGAGCACGAGGCGCTGATCCTCCACGAGGGAGCAGAAGGATGATGGCGGCGAGCCGCGCAGGGGCGGCGGGAAGGAAGAACGCGCGATGACCACCTACGAGGGCAGGCTGAGCGGTAAGGGACTACGGTTCGCGCTGGTCGTGGGCCGCTTCAACGAGCTGATCTCCAACCAGTTGCTGCAAGGAGCCATGGATAACCTCAAGCGGCACGACGTTGGCGACGGCGATGTGGACGTCGCCTGGGTGCCGGGCGCGTTCGAGATGCCGCTGGTAGCCGGCAAACTGGCGGCCAGCGGGAAGTACGACGCTGTACTCTGTTTGGGGGCGGTCATTCGCGGCGGCACGCCGCACTTCGAGTACGTGGCCGCGGAAGCAGCCAAGGGCATCGCCAAGGTGAGCCTCGACACCGGTGTCCCGGTGGTCTTCGGTGTGCTCACCACCGACACCATCGAGCAGGCGGTGGAACGCGCTGGCACCAAGGCGGGCAACAAGGGCTGGGCGGCGGCTACCACGGCGCTGGAGATGGCCAACTTGCTGCGCACGCTGCCGGCGGCCAAGGGCTGAGGGACGGGGAGGTACGGTGAAGCCGCGGCCGACGAGCTACGTCGGCCGCGGCTTCACCAGAATGCACTGCGCTGTGTTAGATGGCTTTCTGTACGCGGCCGGCGCGCAGGCAACGCGCGCAAACGTACGCTGCCTGGGGATGGCCGTCGATCAGGATACGGACGCGCTGCAGGTTGGGCTCAAAGCGACGCTTGCTGGCCACGTTGGAGTGGCTCCTGCTGTTACCGACGACCGGCCCCTTGCCACAGCTGACGCAGACTTTAGACATGCGTGTTTCCTCGGCTTGATTCAGTAGCGGGGTGCCATTATGCTCCAGCAGCCTTGCCAAAGCAAACGTGCGGTGTCCAGAGGGGCGCATCGCTGAGTCTCTTGGGCAGCATGACCACATTCTCCAAGGACATGTCGATCATCGCCGCCCTGCAGCTCCATCCGAGGGCCCGGGAGGTCTTCGAGCGTCACGGAATGGCCTGCTCGCTGTGTCTAGGGGCAAGCTTGGAGTCCATCGAGGCTGGAGCGATCATGCACGGTGTGGAGCCTGACGATGTAGTCGGCGACCTCAACGACCTTCTCTCTCCCACGGATTGCTGAAACCATGACGACACCCGAGACACCTCGCCAGCAAAGCGACGGCGGCGTCGCCGTCTCGGAGCTAGCTCTCGCTAAGCTCGCCGGCAAAGCGGCGCGTACTACGTATGGAGTAGTCGGTATGCACGGGTCTCCCGTGCAGCGCGTAGCTGGTTTGTTCCGTGGGTCGCTCGCCGAGGGCGTGCACGTGGAGCTGGGCGAGAGTGGTCAGGTGAACATCCGCCTGAGCGTCGTCATGGAGCGTGGTGTCAACGTGGCGCAGGTCACGGCCACGCTCCGTGAGCAGGTCCGCTACGAGGTGGAGCGGAACAGCGGCCTCACGGTGGGAGACATCGAGGTACGCGTGGAGGATTTGCGCGAGTGAGTGTCCTTGCCCGTGCTGCCGCGCTGGTCGAGGGCGCTTTGGCCACACTGGACGCGGAGCGCTCGCTCATCAACGATCTCAACGTGTATCCGGTGCCAGATGGAGACACGGGTACCAACCTGTTCCTCACCGTGCGCGCTATTCAGGAGGAGCTGGCGCGTACGTCACAGAGCGACGTCGTGGCGGTCGCGAGCGCCATCACCAAGGGTTCGCTGATGGGCGCGCGCGGCAACTCCGGCGTCATCCTGTCGCAGATCGTACGCGGCATGTGTTCCGAGTGCCGGCCGGGCAGAACACTCGACGTAGACGGCCTTAAGCGAGCCTTCAGGGAGGGCACGGCCGCCGCCTACCGCGCGGTCAAACAGCCCGTGGAGGGAACCATGCTCACGGTGATCCGCGAGATGTCGGCGGCCGCCGATCGTTTGCCAGACGATGCTCCGCTCGGGGACGCGCTCACGGCCATCCTGGCTTCTGGCCACATCGCCGTTGAGCATACGCAGCGGCAGCTCGCCGCGCTGCGGCAGGCCGGTGTGGTAGACGCTGGGGGCTACGGTCTGCTGGTCATCTTCCGCGGTCTTGCCGAGGCGCTACAGGCGGCCGGGGGCCGGCTGGTGCACGCCGTGCCGACGGCCGTGGCCGACTCCTTTGCCGTGCCGCGCGCGGACGAGCCCACCGAGATGTCTCGCTTTCGCTACTGTACGAGCTTCCTGCTCAGCGGGGAGAGTCTGCCCCGGGAGTATCTCGAGGATCTCATCTCTTCTCTCGGCGACAGCATGCTCTTGGTGGGCGACCAAGAGATGCTCAAGGTGCACATCCACACCGACGACCCGGGAGCGGTGCTCTCGCGCGTGGTGCCGTTCGGAGGTATCTCCGAGGTGGAGATCAACGACATGCACCAGCAGACACGCGAGCGCGACCAGCGCCTCGCCGCGGCGCGGCGGGCGGGAGGTACCGCCGTGGTCGCCGTAGTGGCGGGCGAGGGTAACAAGGAGCTCTTTCGTGAGCTCGGATGCGCCGCGATCGTCGACGGGGGGCAGTCGATGAATCCCAGCGCGGCGCAGCTCTTGGAGGCGGTCGAGCAGCTCGAGTCGTCGGACGTGGTTATCCTGCCCAACAACGGGAACGTCGTGCTCACGGCCGAGCAAGCGGCGGGTATGAGCCCGCGCCACATCGTGGTGGTCCCCGCCACGTCCATCCCTGCCGGCATCGCTGCTATGGTGGCGTTCGAGGCTACCGCCGACGCAGCGGCGAACGTCGCGGCCATGGAAGAGGCCCTGGCGGCCAATCACAGCGCGGAGATTACGGTGGCCGTGCGCGATTCGTTCGTGGGCGATGTCAGCGTACGCAAAGACCAGGTCATCGGCCTGGTCGACGACCGTCTGGTAGCCAAGGGAGACACCCTGCTCGAGGTCTTTGAAGAGGTGGTCCGTGTGCTCACGGCGTATGATCCCGACGTCATCACCGTGCTCACCTCGTTGAATGGCGATACGCCCACTGCGGAAGATCTTCATGCCACCGTCGCGAGCATCGCGCCGACGGTGGAGATCGCCGTACATCGCGGCGGTCAGCCCCTGTACCCCCTGCTCATCGGAGCCGAATGAACACCATCCTGACGCGACGGAATACCGGTATCGTGATCGACTCCACGTGCGATCCGTGGTCTTCTTTCAAAGACGATCCAAACATCCGCATGGTTCCGCTGAAAGTACTGGTCGGCGACGAGGCGTACGACGATCTGCTGGAGATCACGATCGATCAGCTCTACGAGAAGATGGCCGGCGCGGCGTCTCTGCCGACAACGTCGCAGCCGACGGTCGAGCAGTTCACCGTGGCGTACGCCGAGATGTGCGAGCGCTTCGAGCACGTGCTCTCCATCCACATCTCGGCCGAGATGAGCGGCACCGTGCGGGCGGCGACAGAGGCTGGGGAGCGCTTTCCACGGGTAGAGATCATCGATAGTCGCACGGTATCTGGCGGAGCCGGCCTGCTGATCGCCCGCATTCTCTCGCTGTTGACTACCGGCATTGGGACAGACGACCTGCAGGCGTACGTAGCTCACTACAAGCGACGCGGCCGCTTCCTCATTCACACGCCGTCGCTCGAGCACTTGCGCCGTGGCGGTCGTATTGGCCGCGCCCAATCCATGGTCGGCGGCCTCTTGGGCATTCATCCGCTCATCGAGCTGCAGGACGGTCTGGTGACCGCCTATGGGAAGGCGCGCGGCGAGCGAAGAGCACTGGACATGATGCTGCAGTACGTCGCCGACAACGCGGGTCCCACGGAGCGGCTCTTCGTCGGCCTGCTCCACGGCGCCAACCCCGATGCGCTGCCCGTTCTCAAGCAGCGTATCCTCGCGCTGCGGCCAGACGCGCAGATCGTTCTGGAAGGGTCCGTCGGGTGTGTCGTCGGCGTCCACATCGGCCCGGGGCCAGCGGCGATCGCGATGATCGCTGAGTGAAGCGGGTACCGCTCCCCGTCCGGTTTGGCGGCGGGCGGTACCGGAGGCGGCCACCAGCTCCTCCGTTCGCGCTCAGGGCAGACCAGCTCGCCGCCCCTCTGCAGTCGGTGGCTCGCGTGGGCCCCGTCACTGCCCGTCGACTGGCCAGCCTGGGGATCGGCACCGTGGGCGAGCTGCTAGAGCACTACCCGCGTCGCTATGAAGACTTCCGGGAGCGGCGCCTCCTCGCCGATCTGAAACTCGGCGAGGAGGCCACGGTCCGCGTGATCTTGGAGCGCATCGCGTTGGCGACCACGCGGCGCAGGGGCCTCCAAGTTGTGCGTGCCACGGTGCGCGACCACAGCGGCGTCATGGAAGCCGTGTGGTTCAACCAGGGCTATCTGGCGACTACGCTGGAGCCTGGAACGGCGCTCAGCCTGCGTGCGACGCTGCGTCATCGCGGAGGGCAGCCGAGCCTGTTGGTGCGTGGCCACGATGTCGTGGGAGATGGAGAAGAAGCGCTGCACACTGAAGGCGTGGTGCCCGTCTACCCGGCCGGTGAAGAGGTATCCGCTCGCCTCTTGCGCTCATTGATACACCAGGTCTTGCCGCTGGCCCGGCGGATACCGGATCCGCTGCCCGTGGCCGTGCGCCGAGCCGCCGACCTGCCGGCGCGCTGCGATGCGCTGGTGTGTCTACACGCGCCGCACGATGTCCAGCAAGGCTGGAGGGCGCGGCGGCGCTTCATCTTCGAGGAGCTGTTCCTGCTCCAGGTCGGAGTGCTCGTCCACAAAGCTGCGGCTGCCGCGCGGCTGCGAGCGCCGGCCCTCGATGGCGCCGCGCCTCTGTCGGGGGCGTTCGTGCGGCAGCTACCCTTCGCGCCGACGGCGGACCAGCGCGCCGCGGTGGAGGAGATCTCCACTGACCTGGCGCGGGAGACGCCGATGCGCCGCCTGCTTCAGGGCGACGTTGGCTCGGGCAAGACGGTGGTCGCCCTGCACGCACTGCTGCGTGCCGCAGATCACGGCCGGCAGGGGGCGCTGCTGGTACCCACGGAGACGCTCGCGGCGCAGCATCTGGACACGGTGGCCAGCCTCGCCGGCGACTTTGTGCGCTGCGAGCTGCTGACGGCTGGCCTGGGCGCCGCGCGCCATCGCGCGGCCGTGGACGCGGTCGCCAGCGGAGAGGCGCAGATCGTGGTGGGTACCCACGCTTTGCTGCAAGAGCGGGTACGCTTCCACGATCTGGCCGTGGTGGTGGTGGACGAGCAGCATCGCTTCGGTGTCGTGCAACGCGACAAGCTAGTCCACAAGGCGGCGCACGCCGGCCGGGTGCCGCATCTGCTGGCCATGACGGCTACGCCGATCCCGCGGACGCTGGCGCTCACGCTGTACGGCGATCTGGACGTCACGCTGCTGAAAGCGCCGCCCGCTGGTCGGCGGCCGGTACACACGGAGGTCCTGGCCGAGGGCGATCGCCAACGAGGCTATGCGCTGGCTCGGCATGAGCTGGACGCGGGCCGTCAGGTGTACGTGGTGTGCCCCACGATCGACGAGTCAGAGTCGGTAACTACGGCTGCCGCGGTCGCCGAAGCGGATCGCTTACGCGAGGGCGAGCTGACCGGTTACAAGCTCGCCGTGCTGCACGGGCAGATGAGGCCGGATGAACGGCGGCGCGTCATGACGGCCTTCAAGGCGGGAGAGATCCAGGCCCTGGTAGCGACCAGCGTGATCGAGGTTGGGGTGGATGTACCGAACGCGACGGTCATGATCGTCGAGGGTGCCGAGCGTTTCGGCCTGGCTCAACTCCACCAGCTTCGGGGCAGAGTCGGGCGAGGCGCTGCTCCCTCAACGTGCATCCTGTTCACTCAGGCGCCGACGGAGCAAGCTACGCAACGCCTCCTCGCTCTGGTGCGCAGCTCCGACGGGTTCGAGCTCGCCGACCGCGATCTGGAGATCCGCGGCGAGGGCCACTTGTTCGGGACCCGGCAGTCCGGGCTGCCCGACTTGCGGGTGGCCCGTCTGCTGCGCGACCGTCAGATCTTGCTGGCGGCGCGGAAGGCCGCGCAGGGCGTGGTGGCCACCGATCCCCTACTTCGCCAGGCTGTCAACAGGCCGCTGCGGGATGCCGTGCGCGACGCCTTCGGTGGCCAGCTCGCCTGGGTGTTCCGCGCCTAGCGAAGTCTCACGATGCCCGCCGGAGCTCGGCGGCTATACTGGGACCATGAAAGCCGCCGAGGTCATCGCCGCTCACACGAACACCGATTTCGATGCGTTCGCCGCGATGGTAGCGGCGGCCAAGCTCTATCCGCGCGCCCACATCTGCGTGAGCAGCGCGCTCAACCGCAACGTGCGCGAGTTCTGCGCTCTCTACGGAGACCAGATTCCGACGGTCGACGCAAATCGGATCGAACACGCGGCCGTGCGCCGCCTGATCGCTATCGAGACGCTGGAGCCGAACCGCCTCGGCGAGCTGGGCAAACTGCTGCGGCGTACGGATGTGGAGGTGGTCTCCTTCGACCATCACAGTGCCGAGGAGCTGCCGCGCTTCGCCGCGCGTCTCATCCAGCGGGTGACCTCGGAAGACGGCGCGCTCACGACGCTCATGGTGCGCATTCTGGCAGAGCGCGGGCTGGCCATCACGCCGCTAGAGGCGACGGTGTTCGCCCTCGGCATTCACGAGGACACTGGGTCGCTCACGTTCTCCACCGCTACCCCTCGCGACGGCGAGGCGCTCGTATTTTGCATGCGTCATGGCGCCTCCGCCACGCTCATCGAGCGGTTCCTGCACAGTCCGCTGGCCGGCGCCCAGCGAGAGCTTCTGGCGCGCGCGCTACGGCTCGCGGAGCCGGTACAGGTGGGAGGCCTCGATGTCCAGCTAGCTGCGCTGCACGTGAACGAGTACGTGGAAGAGGTCGCCGTGGTCGCGCACCGGTTCCTGGACGTGACGGGGGCCGATGCGTTCGTCCTGCTGGTGGAGATGGAGGAGCGGATCTTCGTGATCGCGCGCAGTCGCGCGGGTGGCCTCGATATGGTGGCCGCGCTGGCGGCGGTCGGCGGCGGCGGTCATCCGGCGGCGGCCTCCGCCGTGTTGCGCGACGGCGACATGGCGAGCGCCCGTCGGGCCGTGGAGGAGGGACTGCGCGCGGCCAGCGCGCGCTCGCGGACGGCGCGCGATGTGCTGAGTTCACCGGCGCGCTGGGTCGGCGAGGACGAGAGCGTGGATCGTGTGCTGCGCCTGTGTGACACCCACGGGCTGTACGGCGTGGCGGTGGCCGACGCCGATCGTCTGGTGGGCACGGTGTCCAGGCCCGATCTGTTGCGGGCGGCCGGCCACAATCTGGGCCACGCGCCCGTGAAGGCGATCATGACCAGCGGCGTGCGTATGGTCGCCGAAGAGACGCCGCTCACCCAGGTGGCCGCAGAACTGGCGGCCAGCCCGATCGGAGCGGTGCCGGTGGTGGCATCCGCGAACGTCGGTGCCGCCCCGCGGCTGCGTGAGGTGCGTGGCGAGGTACGCCGCGCCGATCTGGTGGAGCTGTGGGGCGGCGGGAAGCCTGCGGCACCGAGTGTGGCGGCGGCCGATCTGACCCCCCGACTCGGCGAGCTGGGCCTAGACGACATCCTGCATCACATCCAGGCCATCGGTACGTCGCACCACGGGGTCTACCTTGTCGGCGGCGCCGTGCGCGACCTGTTGCTGCGCGAGCGGAACTTCGACATCGATATCGCGGTGGAGGGCGATGGTATGGCGTTCGCCGAGGAACTCGCACGCCGGCTCGGCGGCCATGTGCGCACGCACCCCAAGTTCCGCACGGCGGTGGTAGTGGCCGAAGAGACGGAGGGAGAAGGGCTGCGCATCGATGTGGCTTCTACGCGCACGGAGTTCTATGAGGCGCCGGCGACGCTGCCTACGGTAGAGCACGCGCCGCTGCGCAGCGACCTGGCGCGCCGGGACTTCACGGTGAATGCCATGGCAGTATCCTTGCGCAGCGAGGATTTCGGCGCCCTCTACGACTCCTTCGGTGGCCTCCGCGACCTGGAGGCTCGCCGCCTCGTGGTGCTGCATACGCTCAGCTTCATCGAAGACCCTACGCGGATCTTCCGCGGCGTGCGCTACGAGGCTCGCTACGGCATGCGCATGGATGCGCACACCTATAACCTGGCCTTAGCGTGCAGCCGAATGGATCTGGTCGGCGACCTCTCGTCGGCACGCCTGCGCGACGAGCTGGTCCTGCTGCTGCGCGAGGCGGCGGCCGACTTCGCGATACAGCGCATGCACCAGCTTGGGGTAGGCCGATCGGTCCATCCGCGCCTCGCTACGGGCGCCACGACGCGCAGCCTCATGCGGGCCGCCGAGGGCCTGTGGAATCGCCACGGCCTCGCCGCGGAGGTTCCCCTGTGGCGCCTGCGGCTGCTCTGGCTGCTGCGCAACCTCACTCCCGAAGAGGTCGCGGTGTGGACGGAGCGCATGCGCTTCCGACGGTCGGATGCGCGTGTTCTGGAGCGGTCGCTGGTGGTCGGCCGGCGGCTGGCCGAGCGCCTGGTGGGTGGTCTCGGCGACGCCGACTTCCGCGAGGCCGCCGTCGGCGAGCCAGCCGAAGCCCTCGTGGTGGCCATGGTGAGCGACGATACGGGCATGGTGGAGCGGCGCGTGACACACTACTTGGCCCATACGCGCGACGTCCGGCTGTTCATCGCTGGCGATGACCTGGTGGCCATGGGCATGCGGCCCTCGCCGGCCATCGGCGACGTGCTGCGCACTGTGCTTCGGATGAAGGTCAACGGTGTAGTGCGAACCCGTGAGGAAGAGCTCGAGGCGGCGCGGCGGTTGCTGTGAAGCGGTGCGCGGGCTCCCGAGACCCTGAGAGCGCTGCGTGGCTGCGTGAGCAGCGGCGGGGCGATGTCCGGTGGCTGCAGGTTGACGACCCCGGATGGCGCCTGGTTTTCACCATGCGGCACGGGGGACGTTCGGATCCGCCGTACGACTCTTTGAACGTCGGCTTTCTGGTTGGCGACCGGCCGCGGGATGTTCATGCCAACCGGGTGCTGATCGCGACGGCCTTGGGGATTCGCCTGGACGACGTGGTCGTCCCGCATCAGGTACACGGCAAGACGGTGCGCTGCGTCGATCACACCCACAGGGGGAGCGGTGCTCGGAACACCGCATCGGCACTCGCCGACACGGATGCGCTGGTGACCGCCGACGCCGCCACTGTCCTCATGATCGCCGTGGCCGATTGCGTGCCGGTATTCATAGCTGCCGAGACCCCCGCCGGCACCCCGGTTCTCGGGCTCGCTCACGCCGGCTGGCGAGGCCTGGTAGCGGGCGTCGTGACGGACACGGCGGAGGCGCTCGGCCGACTTGGTAGACTGAGGGCGGCGGTCGTCGGGCCGAGCATCGGCCCGTGCTGTTTCGCCGTCGGGGCAGATGTCGGCCAGACACTCGAACGTCGCTTTCCCGGCGTATGGCGAGATGGCCAGGTGGATCTGTGGAGCTGCGCGCGCCAGGAACTTCTGCGCGCTGGCGTGCCGGAGGTGCGCGTCAGCGGCGTGTGCACCTCGTGCGATCCGCGTTTCTACTCGCATCGCCGAGATGGGGGGGCCACTGGTCGTCAGGCGGCGCTGGCGTGGATTACCGAGGGTGGTGTACGAGCGGAGGGCAGGAGGGGGGTGGCAGAGTGAGACGGAGCGTGGTCGCGGCCGAGCAGGTACGTACTCGCCTGGCCGAGGTCGGCGAGCGCATCGCCGCCGCGGCACACGGCGCCGGGCGCGATCCGAACGACGTGGAGGTCGTGCTGGCGACCAAGTACGTCCCGGCGGAGCATATGCACGTGCTGCTCGAGGCGGGTGTGCGGCTCGTGGGCGAGAACCGAGCCCAAGATCTGCTGGCCAAATACGCACTGTACGGTGACCGCTTCACCTGGGATTTCATTGGCCATCTGCAGAGTCGCAAGACGAAGCAGGTGCTCCCGCTGGTACGCCTCATCCACTCGGTTGGTAGTCTCAGTGTGGTGCAGGAGTTGCAGCGTCGCGCGGAGAACAAAGTCAACGTGCTGCTGGAGATAAATGTGGCCGCGGAGGGTAGCAAGTCCGGTGTGCTGCCAGAGGAGGTCGACCGCTTTCTGGAGACTGCGAGCGCTTATACCAAAGTCCAGTTCGCGGGACTCATGTGTATGCCGCCGCTGACGAGGCAGGCAGGAGGTGCGGCGCCGTACTTCGCGCAGACGCGCGCCCTCGCGGCGCGTCTTTCCGCTGCATGGGACGGTCGCTATACTTTCGCGGAGCTGTCGATGGGAACCAGCGCCGATTACGAGATCGCGGTGCGCGAGGGAGCCACCAAGGTCCGCGTAGGCGGAGCGGTTCTTTTCTAACGGAACCTGGAGGGGCCATGGGCCTAGGCGAGTCGTGGCATAAGGTCATGGTGTACTTCGGCATCGCCGAAGACGAAGACTACGACGACGAAGAGGAGACCTTGGCTCCCCAACAAGAGTTGGAGCGCGCCTATCAGGAGAGGCCGAACGTGCGCAAGTTGAATCGCGGGGGCGGCCGCGCCCACGGAAGCGAATACGACGACATCTTCAGCGAGGCGCCGGCGCGCTCGACCCCGCGCCCCATGGTGCCCTCGCTCGAGCCAGTGCGATCGCCACGAGTGGAGATTCACCTCGTGGTCCCCAAGAACTTCAACGACGCCCAGCTCATCGCGGACAAGTTCAAGTCCGACGTCCCCGTGGTCATCAACATGCAGGGATCAGAGACGGACCTGGCGAAGCGTCTCGTGGACTTCTGCAGTGGCCTCACTTATGCGCTCGAGGGCGGCATGCAGCGCGTGGCCGAAAAGATCTTCCTGCTCACACCGCGTAACGTCGAGGTGTCTGCCGAAGAGAAAGCTCGTCTGATCGAGAAGGGCTTCTTCAATCAGTTCTAGCGCGCACTCCATGAACTCCGCCCCATGTGTCGGCTTGCTCGGTTGTGGCCACATCGCTCATGCGCTGGCCACCGGCTGGACGCGGGCCGACCTACCCGCGGCAGAGCGGCCCCGGATGGTGGGGTTCGACATCCGCCCCGAGGCGGCGGAACACCTCCACGCCATCTGCGGCGTCGCAGTGTGTGCGTCGCCAGCGGAGTTGGCGGCCTGCGCGGACCTCCTGGTGCTGGCCGTGCGCCCCTCGGAGGTGCAGGCCGCGCTCACGGGGCTCGCCACCGAGCTGCGAGATGTGCCGGTCATCTCGCTCGCCGCAGGCGTTCCCCTGAGCGAGCTGACCGCATGGCTGCCCGCCGGGGCGAAGGTCGGGCGCGTGATCCCCAATGTCGCTGTTTCGCACGGGTGCGGTTTGCTCGTGTGGGCAGGTGGTACGCTGGGTGCCGCCGAAGATGAGCTGCGCCGTCTGTGGAGCTTCCTCGGCGAGGTCATCGAGGTGCCGGAGCACCTGTTCGACGAGGCGACGGTGGTGGCGAGCTGCGGCCCGGGATTCGCGGCGCTGTTCGTGGAGGCGTTCGAGGAGGCTGGCGTGGCCGTGGGCCTGGATTGGCAGACAGCCGCGCAGTTGGCAGTGGGCGCCGTCGCCGGCACTGTGGAGCTGGTGCGACGATCCGGAGAAACGGGCGGGGTACGCCGCGCGGTATCTACACCCGGCGGCATGACCATCGCCGGTATCGAACAATTGGAGCTCGCAGGCCTGAGGCCGGCGCTCATGGCCGCGGTTCGCGCCGCAGTCGCACGCGCCAGGCGCCAGGGGTAGACCGACTTCCCGAGGGGGTGCCATGAAGCTCACGCCACTCGATATCCGTCACAAGCAGTTCAAGCGTGGCATGCGCGGATACGGAGATGCGGAGGTAGACGAGTTTCTCGATCAGGTGGCGGAGGAGTTCGAACGCGTCTTTAAGGAGAACATCGATCTCGCCGAACGGCTCGAGACGCTGCAGGAGCAGATTGGCCACTACCGTACCATCGAGGAGACGCTCCAGAAGACGCTCATCTCCGCGCAGCAGAGCGCTGAGGAGATGAAAGCCAGCGCGCAGAAGGAAGCGCAGCTCATCCTGCGCGACGCCGAGTTGCGCGCGCGCGATCTGGTGAGCGATGCGGAGCGTAAGGCCCGCGACACACTCAACGACGCGTACACCTCCAAACAAACCGTGGAAAAAGAAACCGTCGTGCTGCGCAATACCGAGGCCGACTTTCGCTTCAAGTTCCGGCAGATGCTCGAGGGTTTTCTCGCGCAGGTGACCGAGGCGGACAGCCTGCATGCTCGGGCGGCCGACTTCGCCAAGAACGCCGAGATGCTCAAGGCGGCCATCGATACGGAACTGCTCCCAGCCGATGGGGGCGAAATCGAGGAGATCGAGGAAGAGGCGCCAGCGGAGCCGCTGGTGACGCCGGTGGGGCAGGCTGGCGTGGCCGGGGGGCGTCCCTGGTGGGAGCCACCACCCGTGCCGTCGCTCGAAGAGCCGCCACCCGGCAGCCGCGCGGCACAGCCGTTCCCGCCGCCACCGGGGCCGCGTCGGGAGGAGGGCGAAGATACGGAAGCCCTCACCGGTCCGCAGCCGGCGGTGGGACTGCCCGATGAGGAAGCCACCGCGGAGGATGCGAAGAGTAGAGACGTCGCCTTCCTCGCCGACGTCGACGAAACGGTCGGTGACAACGAATTCAAGTGGTAGCCCCTCCTGGGCCACCGCGACGCGGGGCTCGGTGAGCGTGGCCGTGTGGGCGGTGCCCGGTGCCCGCCGGTCGGAGATCGTCGGCGAAGTGGAGGGCTTTCTCCGCGTACGCCTGGCTGCGCCGGCGAGCGAGGGTCGGGCGAATCAGGAGTTGTGCCGATTCTTGGCCGATCGTCTTGGCGCGCCCTTGCGCTCTGTGCGGGTGAGGAGCGGCACGACGGCTCGCCGGAAGGTAGTGACCCTGCAAGACACGACAGTGGAGGATGTCGTGCGGGCGCTGGCGCCGTGAGTCGCTGGCGGCGGAACAAGCGCATCCGCGGGGTGCTCGTCGCTGGGTCCGTGCTGGTCGTCGACCAACTCGCCAAGCTCGTGGTGACCGCCATGCGCGAAGAGTTGCCTGTGCACGCGGGGAGCCTGCGAGTGGAGTACGTGCGCAATACCGGTGCTTCGTTCAGCCTCTTCCAGGATCACGGCTGGATTCTCGCCATCGTTGTCTCGCTGGTGACCGTCGCCGTCGCCGCCTTGCTGGCACGCGGCCCCCGACAGTTGGCTGTGGCGCTGGGCGTGTTCCTCGGGGGGAGTCTGGGCAACCTCATCGATCGACTGCGTCTCGGATACGTAGTGGACTTCATCGGTATCGCGTGGTGGCCTACGTTCAACGTTGCCGATATCGCTCTCGCAGTGGGGGCGGCCTTGATCGTATTGGGATTCCTACGGCCGCGAAGCTCGTGACGCAGCCACAGCGGCTCGTGGCGCGGTCGCAAGACGAGGGCGTGCGTCTCGATGTGTTTCTCGCGGACCACCTCCACGTGAGCCGAGCTCGGGCGCAGAAAGCTATCGCGGCAGATGGCGTGCGCGTAGACGGACGAGCGCGCGCCAAACACCACGTGGTGCAGGCCGGGGAAGTGGTGGAGGTGGATCTCACCGTGGTCGCGGAACCGGCGATGCCGCTACAGCCCGAGTCACTCGCCGTTCCGGTGATCTACGAGGACGTCGACCTCCTGGTGATCGACAAGCCCGCCGGTCTCGTGGTGCATCCCGCGCCGGGACACGAGCGCGGCACGCTGGTCAACGCGTTGCTGGAACGAGGTATCGGAGGGGGTCACGGGAGCCGACCGGGGATCGTCCATCGGCTGGATCGCGACACGTCGGGACTCATGGTGGTGGCACGGCACGAGGCAGCGTACCAGCGGCTGGTGGCGGCCATGGCACAGCGACGTATCGAGCGTATCTACACGGCTCTCGTGTACGGGGGGCCGCCAGAGGACGCCGGCTGCATCGACGCGCCGATCGGTCGGCACATCCGCGATCGTAAGCGCATGAGCCTGCACACTACCGCGCCGCGGCGCGCCGTCACGCACTTTCGCGTGCTCGCGCGATTCGCCGACATGTCGCTGCTCGACGTAACGCTCGAGACCGGGCGCACGCACCAGATTCGCGTGCATGTCGCGGCGCTCGGATTTCCCGTAGTCGGCGACGTAGTCTATGGCCGGCGGCCACGTCCTTCCGGCCTCTCGCGGCAGTTTCTGCACGCCAGAAAGCTGAGTTTGCCGCACCCCATGGACCCGGAGCGGCGGCTGACCTTCGAGGCGCCGCTCCCACCCGATCTCGCCAGCTTCCTCGCTGGGCTGCGCTGAGCGAGTCAGGAACCTGAGCCTGCCTCACCGCTCCTTGACGGGCGGCGCGCGCGATTGCTAAAGTCAGGCGGCCTTTTAAGTGTGTCCTGCGAGACCGGAAGGGGTGGTCGCTATGGCGACGCTACCGTACTGTGGAATGTCGAGCACGGTGGCGTCGTTCTTATGAGCGACCACGCCGCCGAGGTGGGCGTCATGGACGCCGCGCAGGTCGCGCGGACGCTCATGCGGATCGCCCACGAGATCCTCGAGAAAAACCCTCCCGAACGGCCGCTGGCGATCGTCGGCATCCATACCCGGGGCGCATTTTTGGCCCGCCGTCTGCGCGATCTGCTGGTCGAGCTCAGCGGCCGGGAGATCCCGCTGGGATTGCTGGACATCAGCTTCTACCGCGACGATGTCGCCGTCCGCGGCCAGGCGTGGAAGCTGCCGAGCGGCGCGCAACCGGAGGTCATGGGTACCGACCTGCCGTTCGCCATCGATGAGCTCACGATCATCCTGGTGGACGACGTGCTGTACACGGGTCGTACCATTCGCGCGGCGATCGATGCGCTCTTCGACTTCGGCAGGCCGCGACGCATTCAGCTCGCCGTGCTGGTGGATCGCGGCCATCGCGAGCTTCCCATACGCCCCGATTACGTGGGCAAGAACATCCCGACCGCCATCCCGGAGCGTGTCAGCGTTCGCGTGGCGGAGCGCGACGGGGCCGACGCCGTGGTCCTGGTGCGCAGTGGAGAGCAGGTGACGCGATGACCAAACGCGACCTGCTCTCCATGGAGGACCTCACGCGCAGCGACGTCGAGCTCATCCTCGACACGGCCGAGAGCTTCCTGCCGATCATGCATCGCGACATCAAAAAGGTCCCCACGCTGCGGGGCCGCACAATCGTGAACTTCTTCTACGAGGCGAGTACCCGTACCTCGACCAGCTTCGACCTCGCCGCCAAGCGGCTGTCGGCGGACACCATCGCGCTCAAGAAGTCGGGGTCGTCCGTCGAGAAGGGCGAGTCGCTGAAAGACACGGTGCTCACGCTCACGGCGTACTCGCCCGACATCATCGTCATCCGTCACCCTTCGGTGGGTGCCTGTCGACTGGTCGCTCGCCAGACCACGGCCAGCGTCATCAACGCCGGCGACGGCAAGTACCAGCACCCCACACAATGTCTGCTCGACCTGTTCACCCTGCGCCAAACGTTTGGTCGCTCACTGGAGGGAATGCGCATCGCCCTCGTGGGCGACATCATGCACAGCCGGGTGGCGCGCTCCAACATCCAGGGCTTTCAGATGATGGGTATGCAGGTCACCGTGATCGGCCCACCGACGCTCATCCCACGAGGCATAGAGTCGCTCGGTGTGCGAGTGGAGCACGACCTCTCGACGCTCGCCTCGCACGATGTGATCTACGTGTTGCGTCTCCAGCGCGAGCGCATGGCCGAGGGCGCCAACTTCGTCTCCACCCTGCGCGAGTACGCCGCCGTCTGGGGCATCGGCAAGAACAGGCTGCGGCGCGGGCAGAAGGTCATGCATCCGGGGCCCATCAACCGCGGCGTGGAGCTCACGGCGCAAGTGGCGGACGACCCCGACACGCTCATCCTGCAGCAAGTGGAGAGCGGCTTGGCAACACGCATGGCGATCCTGTACCGGACCATCGTGGGGTACAGCGATGCCGCCGGAGAGGAGACCTCATGAGCGCCACCGTACCTCCCACGGGCCTGTGGTGCGCGCGAGGGAACAAGGCCGACCTGCTTCTCCGAGGCCCGCGGGTGGTGGATCCGGCCGCCGGCATCGACGCGGTGGCGGATGTTCTCGTGCAGAAGGGTAAGGTCGCCGCTGTCGGAGCCGGCCTGGTCGCTCCCGAAGGCGTGCGCGTCATCGACGCAGCGGGCATGCTCGCGCTCCCGGGGTTCGTGGACTTACATACGCACCTGCGCACACCCGGCCGTGAGGACGAAGAAGACCTCAGCACGGGGACGGCCGCCGCCGCCGCCGGTGGCTACGTGGCTGTGTTCGGCATGGCGAACACCGATCCCGTCACCGATACGGCGGCGGTGTTCGAGGCTCTCGCGCGCCGCGCGGCAGCCGAGGCAACCGTCCCCGTCGGCTTCTATGCCGCGGTCAGCAAGGGCTTGGCTGGACGCGAGCTCACCGAGATGCACGAGCTGGCGGCCGCTGGGGTCGTAGGTTTCAGCGACGATGGCATGCCGATCACCTCCGCCTACCTGCTGCGCCGCGCGCTGCAGTACGCGCGGCCGACCGGCCGCTTCGTGGCGGTGCACGCCGAAGACCGCACGCTGAGCGGCACGGGCGTGATGCACGAGGGCGAGGTGTCGGCTCAGCTTGGCCTCGGCGGTGTGCCGTCCATCGCCGAGTCGACGGAGGTCGGACGAGATGTGGAGATCGCCGGCTACGAGGAGGCGAGGCTCCACGTGTGCCATGTGAGCACAGCCGCGGCATTGGCTCACGTGGTGCGAGCCAAAGAGGCGGGGGTTCCAGTAACGGCCGAGGTCACGCCGCACCATCTCACGTGCACGCACGAGCTGCTGCGGGAGCTCGACCCCAACACCAAGATGAACCCTCCACTGCGTGAGGAATCCGATCGCCGAGCGCTGGTAGATGCGCTGGCCGGTGGGCAGATCGACTGCGTCGCCACCGATCATGCGCCACATGCTCTCCAGGAGAAGGAAGTGCCGCTCGAAGAGGCTCCCTTTGGAACCATCGGGCTCGAGACGGCCTTCGCCGTCCTCCACGAGCGCCTAGTGGTGCCGGGTGCCCTGCCGCTGGCCGCGCTGGTCGAGCGCATGAGCCAAGCCCCGGCGCGGATAGCACGGATCACCGTACCGTCGCTCGCGGCGGGCGAGCAGGCCAACCTGTGTCTGGTAGATCCGCGAGCACGCTGGACGGTCGACCGCCACACGCTGCACTCGCGCTCCCAGAACTCGTTCCTGTGGGGAGCCACGCTCGGTGCTCGAGTGCTGCTCACCGTAGCCGCGGGGCGCGTAGCCCACGACGCCGTTGCCTAGGCCGGCGGTCATAGCCCTGGAAGACGGGCGGTGGTTTACGGGAGAGGCGCTCACCGGGCGGGGCACGGCTGGGGGGGAGCTGGTGTTCACCACGGCGATGGTTGGCTTCCAGGAGGTGATCACCGATCCCTCGTACCACGGGCAGATCATCACGTATACATTTCCGCTCATCGGCAACTACGGCGTACACCCCGATCGTGACGAATCGGAGACGCCCCACGCTCGGGCTGTGGTCGCCAGAGAGATCACCAATTACTGCTTCAACCACGCTTCCAACGGCACGTGGCTGGATTGGCTCGCCGAACGGAATGTGCTCGCGGTGAGCGGAGTGGATACGCGAGCCCTCACACGTCATCTGCGCGACAAGGGTGCTCTGCGAGCGGTAGTGAGCACCGAGGCGCTCGATGCGAAGACCCTGGTGAAGGCCGCGCGAAGCTTGCCCGCCATGGCCGGCGCGGATCTCGTGAAGGCAGTGACGCGGGCAGACGTCCATGCGCTCTCAGCGGAACCGGCAGAGGCGCCGCACGTGGTGGTGTACGACTTCGGCGTCAAGCGCTCTATCCTGCGTCAGCTGGAGATGCAGGGATTTCGTCTCACCCTGGTGCCGGCGCGGATGTCGGCCCGCGATGTGCTGCGGCTGAAGCCCGACGGCGTGGTGCTCTCCAACGGGCCTGGCGATCCGGCGGCCGTGGGCTACGCCGTGAAGAACGTGAGCCGGCTGCTGGGCCGCGTCCCGCTGTTCGGGATCTGTCTGGGGCACCAGTTGCTGGCGCTGGCGCTCGGCCTGCGCACCTATAAGCTCAAGTTCGGTCATCGCGGCTGCAATCACCCGGTCAAGGACCTCATGACGGGCGTGGTGGGGATCACCACGCAGAACCACGGCTTCGCCGTACGCTCGGACGGGCAGCTTCCACGAGGGGTCGAGTTCACCCATCTGAACCTCAACGACGATACGGTCGAGGGGCTCCGCTGCGAAGAGCAGCTCGCTTTCTCAGTGCAGTACCACCCCGAAGCGTCTCCTGGTCCGCGGGACTCCAGCCATCTGTTCACGCGTTTTCGCGAGGCAGTTCTGCGCTCGAGCGGCGATGGAAGGAAGAGCTAATGCCGCGGCGCGACGACCTGCACAAGATCCTCATCATCGGCTCTGGCCCCATCGTCATCGGGCAGGCGTGCGAGTTCGACTACTCCGGCACACAGGCCTGTAAGGTGCTCGCCGCGGATGGCTATGAGGTGGTGCTGGTGAACTCCAATCCAGCAACCATCATGACCGACCCGGATGTGGCTGCGCGCACGTACATCGAGCCGCTGAACGCCGATACGATCGCGCGGATCATCGAGGACGAGCGCCCCGACGCTCTCCTGCCGACGCTGGGCGGGCAGACGGCGCTCACGGTAGCCATGGAGCTCGAGCAGCGGAACGTGCTCGACCTGTGGGGCGTCGAGATGATCGGCGCCCAAGCCGACGCCATCCATCGAGCGGAAGACCGCGCCGAGTTCCGGGCCATCGTCGAGGGCCTTGGCTTGCGCGTGCCGCGCAGCGCCATCGTCCATACCATGGCCGAGGCCGAGGACGCGGCCGGAGACCTTGGGCTGCCGCTGATCATTCGCCCCGCCTACACGCTCGGCGGCAGCGGCGGAGGGGTCGCCCACGATCTGACCTCTTTGCGGGCCGTAGTGGAGCGCGGCCTTCAGCTGAGCCCCATTCACCAGGTACTGCTCGAGGAATCGGTCATCGGCTGGCACGAGTTCGAGCTGGAGGTCATGCGCGACACGGCCGACAACGTGGTGGTCATCTGTTCCATCGAGAACATCGACCCAATGGGTGTTCATACGGGCGACAGCGTTACGGTGGCCCCCGCCCTCACGCTCACGGATCCACAGTTCCAGGAGCTGCGCGACGCGGCCAAAGCGATCGTGCGGGCGGTGGATGTGGCGTGCGGCGGTTCGAACATCCAGTTCGCGGTGAACCCAGCGAACGGCGAGGTCGTGGTCATCGAGATGAACCCGCGGGTGTCGCGCAGCTCGGCGCTGGCCTCCAAGGCGACCGGCTTTCCGATCGCGAAGATCGCGGCGAAGCTCGCCGTCGGGTATACGCTCGATGAGATCGCCAACGACATCACGCGGAAAACCCCCGCCTGCTTCGAGCCCACGCTCGACTACATCGTCGTCAAGATGCCTCGCTGGGCCTTCGAGAAGTTTCCCCTCGTCAACCGCGAGCTCACCACGCAGATGAAGAGCGTGGGGGAGGCCATGGCGATCGGCCGAACCTTCAAGGAAGCTTTCCTCAAGGCGATGCGTTCGCGCGAGCTCGACGTGGCACCCGACCTACCGTCGACCGCGACCGCCACGTTGGCCGCGCTGACGGTTCCCACATGCGAGCGCCACGACCTCATCTTGCACGCCTTCCGCCTGGGCGCGGACAGAGAAGAGATCCATCGTCTGACCGGCGTGCCGCGGTTCTTCCTGGCGGAGTTGCGCGATATCGCGGAGCTCGAGCGCGAGGTCGTGGAGGCCCCTGGGTTGGACGCCGACCTCTTGCGGCGGATGAAGAGCTACGGATTCTCAGACGAACGTTTAGGCCAGCTCACTGGGCGTACGGCGGCGGAGGTACGCGGCCTGCGGCTCGGGCAGGGGATTCGCCCGGTCTACAAGGCGGTGGACACCTGTGCCGCCGAGTTCGAGGCGCAGACGCCGTACTTCTACTCCACGTACGAGCAAGAGAACGAGGCCAGCCCCGGCGAGCGTAAGCGCATCGTGATCCTCGGGAGTGGGCCGAACCGTATCGGCCAGGGTATCGAGTTCGACTACTGCTGCGTTCACGCCGCCCTCATGGCGCGCGAGCTGGGCTACGAGGCGATCATGGTCAACTGCAACCCCGAGACGGTCTCCACCGACTACGACGTGTCGGACAGGCTGTATTTCGAACCGCTCACCGTAGAAGACGTGCTGAACGTGATCGACAACGAGCAGCCCACGGGCGTCATCGTGCAGTTCGGCGGTCAGACGCCGCTGCGGATCGCCGCCGAATTGACGGCTGCGGGCGTGCCGATCCTCGGCACGCCGCAGGCGTCAATCCAGCTAGCGGAAGATCGTGAGCAGTTCGGCCGGCTCCTCACGGAACTGGAGATTCGCTGCCCGGCGTACGGGATCGCGCGCGACGCCGACGAGGCGCGCGAGATCGCCGAGCGCATCGGGTTTCCTCTGCTCGTGCGGCCCTCTTTTGTGCTCGGTGGCCGAGCCATGCAGATCGCGTACACGATGGAGGAGTTGCTCGCCTGCATGGAGACGGCGGTCGACGCCAGCCTCGAGCACCCGGTCCTGATCGACAGGTTCCTCGAAGACGCGATCGAAGTCGACGTTGACGCCCTGTCGGACGGTGAGGGTGTGTACGTGGCCGCGATCATGCAGCATGTGGAAGAGGCCGGGGTGCACTCTGGCGATTCGGCCTGCGTGATCCCCTCGGTATCGTTGGGGGAGGGGATCCTCGAGGACGTGCGGCGGCAGACGAGCCGCCTCGCCCAGGCACTGCGGGTTCGCGGGTTGCTGAACGTACAGTTCGCGTATCAGAAGTACACCCTGTTCGTGCTCGAGGTAAATCCCAGAGCCTCGCGCACCGTACCCTTCGTCAGCAAGGCGACGGGAGTACAGTTGGCCAAGGCCGCCACGCGGCTCATTCTCGGCGAGCAGCTCGCCGACCTCGGTTTGCCCCAGCGCGTGGTGCCGGAGTACGTGAGCGTGAAAGAGGCGGTCATGCCGTTCGATCGTTTTCTGGAGGCCGACTCGCGGCTTGGTCCGGAGATGAAGTCGACGGGCGAGGTGATGGGCGTGGCTGATACTTTTCCCGCCGCGTTCGGGAAAGCACAGACGGCCGCCGGTGTGCCACTACCCACGCAAGGAGTCGTCTTTCTCTCCGTCTGCGACACGGACAAATCCGCGGCCACTATCCTCGCGCAGCGGCTGCAGGGGCTGGGGCTGCGGATCGTGGCTACAAGAGGTACTGCCCGTGCTCTCCTGAGCCTCGGTGTGGAGACCACGTTCGTGAACAAGGTGAGTGAGGGAGGGCGTACGGTTGTAGATTGGATCGACGAGGGTCTCATCGACCTGGTCATCAACACCCCTTACGGCCACAGCGCGCGCAGCGACGGGTTCGAGATCCGCCAGGCCGCACACCGCCGCACTGTGCCCTGCATTACCACGCTCGCCGGAGCCTCCGCGGCGGTCTCGGCTCTCGAGGCGGCCCGCAAACCCGGCGTTACGGTGCGCTGTCTGCAAGACCTGCACGCCGGGGGCACACGGTGACGACTCAGGGCGGCGCTGTGCAGATCAGCGCACGGGTACTGGAAGTGCGTCACTACGGCCGGGCCACGCAGCTCTGGCTCGCGTGTCCCATCGTGGCGACGCGGACAGAACCTGGCCAGTTCGTGATGGTCGCGGTACCGGCGCCAGGGTTTCACCTTCGCCGCCCCTTATCGGTGCACCGCGTGCGCGGCGATCGCATCTCGCTGCTGGTGGAGGCGCGAGGTGAGGGAACTCGCGCGATCGGCGAGGTAGCTGTCGGCGACGCTGTATCGATGAACGGCCCGCTGGGTACCGCGTTTCCGCTCGCCGGTGTCGCGCGCGCGGTGCTGGTGGGCGGAGGCATTGGCGCCGCGCCGCTGCAGTCGGTGGCCGAGGCTTTGGCGGCCCGCGGCGCGGCGGTGAGCGCCGTGTTCGGATTCCGCGACGCGCGGCACGCGCGCATCCTGTACGCATTCGAGCTCCCCGACGTGTCGGTGGCCACCGAAGACGGCTCCGTCGGCGTCCGCGGGACAGTTCTCGACGCACTGCGCCACGCGCCCATCACTTCCGACACCGTGCTGTACGCTTGCGGCCCGCTGGGCATGCTGGCTGCTCTGCAGCGTTGGGCGGCGGAGCATGCCGTCGCGGGCTATGCTTCGCTCGAGGCACACATGGCGTGTGGTACGGGGGTCTGTCACGGCTGTGTGGTGCCTACCACACGGGGGTACGCGCGAGTATGCGCGGACGGGCCGGTGTTCGCACTGAGCGAACTGGTATTCCCCTGACGGCGGAAGGACGGCTCTGTGATCGATCTGAGCGTTTCCTTACTGGGCTCCCGGCTGCGGCATCCAGTGCTCAACGCCTCTGGCACCTTCGACGCGCTCGTCGCCTCGCGAACCATGGATCGCGACTACGTCCGCGAGATCCCGTTCAGCGCGTACGTGCCGAAGACGGTAACGCTGGAGGCGCGCCGCGGTAACCCGCCGCCGCGGGTTACCGAGACACCGTGCGGGATGATCAACGCGATTGGCCTCGAGAACCCCGGTCTCGAACGGTTTCTCGAGGAGCTTCCCCAACTCGCCGCTCTTCCGGTTCCCGTGCTGATCAGCGTGGGCGGCGCGCGGCCGACCGATTACGCCGCCGTAGTCGGTGGCGCGGAAGAGGCACTGGCCGCGACGCCGCCGTCCATGCCGGCGATCCTTGGTTACGAGATCAACGTGTCCTGCCCGAACGTCGCCACCGGCCTTTCGACCGGCGCCGACGCGCGGGCCACCGCGGCGCTGGTAGGGGAGCTGCGTCCGCTCACCCGGCGCGCGCTCGTCGTGAAGCTCACTCCCAACGTGACCGCGGTAGCCCCCATCGCCGCGGCCGCGGAAGAGGCCGGCGCCGATGGCATCTCGCTCATCAACACGATTAAAGCGCTGGTGCTCGATCCGGTTACCCTGCGACCCTTCCTTGGCAACACATTTGGCGGACTGTGCGGCCCGGCCATCAAGCCCATCGCGCTGCGCATGGTGGCCGAGGTTGCCGCCGCCGTCTCGGTACCCGTCATCGGCATGGGGGGCATTCTTGGGGGCCTTGACGTGCTGGAGTTCGTGGCTTGTGGGGCCACGGCCGTGGCTGTAGGGGCGGCCACGTTCGCCGATACCGGGGCCGCCGAGCGAATCGTGAACGAGTTGGCGCAAGAGATGAGCGCGCGCGGCATCCGAAATCTCGCCGAAATCAGAGGCTGCGCGTTCGACGATCCACGATCGCGTAGTTGAAGTGAGTCAGAACGTGTGCGTATAATCCCGGCGCGATGACGTTTTCACCCTCGCAATCGAACGCCGCACCCGAACGTTCGCTGGATCAGCGCATGGAAGCGCTCAAGCGAGCGAACCACGTGCGCAGTCAGCGTGCCTCGCTCAAGGCCGAGCTCAAGCGGGGGAGTATCGCCATTACTGACGTCATCCAGGACCCCCCAGAATACGTGCAGACGGCTAAGATCGTGGACGTCATCATGGCCGCCCCCAAGTACGGGCGCGTCAAGGCCGCACGGGTCATGGAGCGCTGCCGCGTCAGCCCGAGCAAGACGGTCGGCGGCCTGTCCGAGCGTCAGCGTCGCGATCTCATCGCCGCTCTCGAGGAGTAAACATCCCCTCCGTGTTCGTCATCTCGGGGCCTTCGGGCGCCGGGAAGGGCACTGTTATACGACGTGTGCTCCAGGAGGTGAACGGCGTCTCGGTCGCTGTCTCGGCGACCACGCGGTTGCCACGGACTGGTGAGGTGGATGGCCGCGAGTACCACTTCATGAGCTGCGCGCAGTTTGAAGGCATCGCCCGCGGCGGAGGGTTTCTGGAGTGGGTAGAATACGGGGGTAATCTGTACGGCACGCTCCTGGCGGAGATCGAGACGCGGTTGGCCGCGGGCCAGGATGTCATCCTGGAGATCGAGCTCCAAGGTGCGCGCGCTGTCCGGAGGATGTTGCCCGAAGCGGTGTTCGTGTTCCTGGCCCCGCCGACGGCCGCCGAACTCGAGCGGCGCCTGCGAGGCCGGGGGACAGAGCCCGAGGAGGTCATCGCCAGGCGTTTGGGCATCGCCGAGGGCGAGATGAGCGCCGCGGTGGAGTTCGACCACGTGGTGGTCAACGACGACGTGGCACGCGCCGCGGCCCGTATTGGCGAACTGATCCTCGCGACACGAAAAGGAGATTGAGTGGACCGGCCTCGCATCGACGAGCTTCTGGACAAGGCGGGCGGCTCCCGCTATGCGTTGGCGATCATCGCCGCCAAGCGGGCGCGGCAGATCAACAACTACTACAACAGTCTCGGCGAAGGCCTGTTGCTAGACGATCGCTCGCCGGCGGAAGACCTCACGCCGCCATTGATCACCACCAGGAGCAAGAATCTGCTCACGATCGCCCTGCAGGAGATCGCCGAGAAGCGCATCGGCTTCACCTATCGGGACTCGTGACGCATCCGTAGTCTGCTGGTGCCGCACGGCGGATCTGCCGAGGGGGAGGCGAGCGTGAACGAACAGGCCAGGAGTACCGGTTCCTGCGACCCGCGCGGCGTGCTGGTGGGGGTCACCGGTGGCATCGCGGTATACAAGGCTGTGGAGCTGGTGCGTTCGCTGGTCAAGGAGGGGTTCGCGCCAGACGTGATACTCACTGCTGCCGCCAAGCGCTTCGTCATGCCACTCACGTTCGCGGCCGTCTCGCAGCGTCCCGTGCTCGACGACGAGACAACGTGGCAGCCCAACCGGAACTGGTTCGGTCACATCGAGGCGGCGCGGCGGTCCGGAGTCATGGTCATCGCGCCGGCTACAGCGAATACCATCGCCAAGCTGGCGGCGGGCATCGCCGACAACTTGCTCACCGCCGTGTACCTCGCCTTTCGTGGACCGGTCATCGTGGCGCCCACCATGAATTGGGCTATGTACGAGCACCCAGCCACGCAGCACAACTTGGCCATTTTGGCCGATCGCGGGTGCCACGTGCTGCCTACAGAGCGTGGCGAGCTCGCCTGCGGGGAAGAGGGGAGTGGCCGTATGGCCGACGTCTCCGCGATCATGGCGGCTATTCGCAGTACCGTGGCCGGGCAGGCGCGCGGCCCGCTGGCGGGCGCCCGAGTGGTGGTCACCGCTGGCGGCACGCGTGAGTCCGTGGACGCCGTGCGCTTCCTCGGCAATAGATCGAGCGGTAAGATGGGGCAGGCCGTCGCCGATGCGTGCGCCTTGCGTGGCGCTCAGGTCACGCTGATCTCCACGCAAGAGCACGGTCCCACCTCGTATCCGGTGGAGCGTGTGGAGAGCGCCGCGGAGATGGCCGAGGCGGTGGTGCGCGCCGCAGCCAACGCCGACGTGCTCGTCATGGCGGCCGCGGTAGCCGACTACAGGCCTCGCGAGACGGTCGCGGGAAAAATCGAGCGGGCGGACAGCGATCGTCTGACCCTAGAGCTCGAGCGCACCGTCGACGTGCTGAGCGCGGCCGCCCGGCCGGGGCTCCTGCGTGTGGCCTTCGCCGCCGAGGCGGGGCCTCGGCTCGAGCGAGCGCGGCGTAAGCGTGCGGAAAAGGGCGTCGAGCTGCTGGTATTCAACGACATCCTCGCCGCCGGCGTGGGCATTGGAGCCGAGGCGAACGAGATCACCATCATCGGGCCCAACGGCGAACAGCATGTTCCTCGCGCCGCGAAGAGCGTGTGCGCCGAGGCTATCGCTATGGCCATCGAACAGGAGCTAGCCAGGTCGTCGTGAGCACCGTACGCGACGAAGTACTCGCCATCATCGCCTGCCAGGTCGCCAACGAGAACCTGCGCCGGCACATGCTGGCCACCGAGGCGATCATGCGCGCATTGGCCGCCCGCCTGAGTGCCGACGCCGAGGCGTGGGGGCTGGCGGGGCTCGCTCACGACGCAGATGTGGAACAGACGGAGTCGGACTTCTCCCGCCATGGTCTGCTCGCCGCGGAGATGCTGCGCGAGCGGAACGTATCGGACGATGTTGCGCATGCCGTGGCCGCTCACAATGCCGAGACTGGCGAGATCGCGGACACGCCGCTGGCCGTGGCGCTCATCGCCGCCGATCAGCTCAGCGGGCTCATCACGGCGGCGGTGTTGGTCCGTCCAGACGCGGCGCTGGCCGGAGTACAGGTCAAGTCGCTCCGCAAGCGCTTCCGCGAGTCGGCGTTCGCCCGTGGCGTCGATCGCGACGCGATTCGCCGCTGTGAGGAACTCGGCTTGGAGCTGGAGGAGTTCCTGGCGCTGGGGCTAGAGGCCATGCAGGGCATCGCCAAGCCCCTCGGATTCGAGTAAGGGCGGGGCCGTGGAGGCAGAGGCCGCACACGAGAGGCCGAGTGCGTACGACCTGTTCCGCCGAGGCAGTCACTTCCTCGCGCAGGGTCATCCCGCGCAAGCGGCGCTGCTCCTCGAGCAAGCGGCCAAGCTAGCCCCGGGCAAGAACTCCATCCGCGAGGGGTGGGCGCGGGCGTGTTTCGCGCTGGGCAAGTTCGACCGGGCAGCCGAGCTCTTCGCGGCGATCCTGGAGAACGCGCCGGCGAACGACTACGCTCACTTTGGGTTGGGGTGCTGCCTGGTCAAGCTGGAACAGCTCAGAGAAGCTCGCGGTCATCTGCGCTTAGCGCTGGCGATGCGACCGCAGGACGAGGCATATCGGGAACGACTGTTCCTCTGCGAGGAGCGTCTGCGCCGGTTGTGCTGCTAGAGGGCTGCGAGATCCTCCTGGGTGGGTGTCTCGTACGCCATCGCGCGCAAGATACGGATGCGATCAGCGATGGGCGGATGGGTGTCGAAGAGGTTGGCGCGTTCGCGAAGCTTGCGCACAGGGTTGGAGATATAGAGGTGAGCGGTCGCCCGGTTTGCCCTACGTAAGGGGGTGGGGTCGGCAGCGATCTTCTGCAGCGCGTCGGCCAGTCCGCTCGGGTTGCGTGTCAGCTGAACAGCCGAGGCATCCGCCAAGTACTCTCGCTTGCGCGAGATAGCGAACTGTACGAGGCGCGCGGAGAGCGGCGCGAGGATTGCCAGCGCGAGGGCCACGACGAAGAAGATGGCCTGGATACCCCCGCCGCCACCGCTCCGCCGCCGGCCACCGAATCCCCAAAAGGTGGAGCGCAGGAAGAAATCGGCGATCAGCGCGATCATGCCGACCATGATGCCGACGAGCGTCGCGAAGCGAATATCGTAGTTCCGGACATGGCTCAGCTCATGGCCGATGACCCCCTGGAGCTGCTCGCGGTTCAGCTTCTGCAGAAGTCCCCGGGTGACGGCTACCGCGGCATGCGCCGGGTCACGCCCGGTGGCGAAGGCGTTGGGCGCTTCTGACTCGATCACGTAGACCCGTGGCATGGGCAGGCCGGCGGCGATGCTCATCTCTTCGACGACGTTCCACAGCTGGGGTTCGGTGCCATGGTCCACCTCTCGGGCGCCGGAGACGGCGAGCGCCATGCCGGCACCCGCGTAGTAGCTGATCAGGCTCCAGACGATGGCGACCACACCGAACAGGCCGAGGAACCCGAGCCCGCCCTCGACGGAGCCCCAGTAGGCGAGGCCAATGGTGAATCCGAGGGCGAGCAGCAGCAGAACAACCGTGCTCATGAGCACCCAAGAGGCCCGCTTGTTGCGGGCGATCTGCTCGTACATGCCCAGTGCCACGTGCGACTTACCTCAGCGCAGGTCGACCTTCACTGGCTCGCGCTCGGCCTCGGTCTGCGTCTCGAAGAACTCGCGCCGCGTGAAGTTGAACAAGCCGGCGATCACGTTGGTGGGGACCGTCTGAATCTTGTTGTTGTAGGTGAGCACGCTGTCGTTGTAGAACTGCCGCGCGAACGAGATCTTGTTCTCGGTTGCCGTGAGCTCCTCTTGCAGGCTCATCACATTCTGATTGGCCTTAAGCTCCGGGTAGTTCTCCGCGACCGCGAACAGCGAGCGGAGAGTCTCCGTAAGAGCGCCTTCGGCACGCGCCTGTGCTTCTGGGCCGCGGCCTCCCGCGGCCACGGCCGCGGCGCGCGCCTCCGTGACACGCGAGAGCGTCTCCTGCTCGTAGGCCATGTAGTCCTTGACGGCTTCCACCAGATTGGGGATCAGGTCGTGCCGTCGCTTGAGCTGCACATCGATCTGGCTCCAGGAGTTGTCGACCTGGTTCCGACGCCTTACGAGACTGTTGTACATCGCCGCAAGCACGATGCCGAGCAGCACGACGATCGCGACGATCACGAGGACAGCGACCACGGTCTCTCCTTTCACAGCAACGACGGACATGGGGCATTGTACCCTGCGCGCGGGGTGTGGGAGGAGGAGGACCCAGGGGCGCGTTGGCCGCCACCGCGCAAAGAAGACCTGCACCCTGGCGCAGAAGTGCACCTGATGCTATACTGCCAAAAGCGACAAACGGCGCGTGGGAGGACGACGCGGATTCTGAAGTGGGTGTGCAACCCACTTCTTTTTTGCAGTGATACGGTGACCATGAGACGAACAGCAGAGCTAGACGCACTTGCCCGCGAGGTGGAACAGAACCTCGCGCAGCGCTTCCCCACGATAGAACTAGTCGATCTCGCCGTCCGCGGCGGTGCAGACGCGGTACTCACGCTCTTCATCGACCGACCGGGGGGAGTAGACCTGGACACGTGTGCCGCGGTGAGCGGCTCGCTGGATGCACTGCGCGAGCGATATACCCTGGAAGTCTCCTCTCCGGGTCTAGACCGGCCGTTGACCAAGCCGGCGCACTTCTCTCAGGCACTGGGTGCTCACATCGCGGTCCGCGTCGCAGAGCCAGTCGCCGGCCGCAGCAGCTTCCGCGGACAACTGACTGCCGCGTCTGACACAGCGGCAGATCTGGCTGTCGAGGATGGCGGAGAGACGGTGCGGCTGGAGTACGAGAACATCACTCGGGCACGGGTGATCCACACGTTCGACGACGGAGGGCGCCATGGGTAGAGAGATCATCGAGGCGCTACGGCAGATAGAGAAAGAGAAAGGGATCGCCTTCGCGACGCTGCTCAGCGCGCTGGAGGACGCCTTGCATTCTGCCTACAAGAAGGCACCAGACGCGGTCGATCACGCCAAGGTCGAGATCGATCCCGCCACGGGCGAGATTCGCGTGTTCCATCTCATCTTTCCGGAACACGTGGACGTCGAGGCACTCCGCGTGCTCAACGAGGAGGGTGAAGAGATCGGGCTCGATCTCTCGGGCGTCGATGAGAGCGAGATCGAGCGCTACGAGGTAACGCCGGATAACTTCGGCCGCATCGCCGCGCAGACCGCCAAGCAGGTTATCCTGCAGCGCATTCGCGAGGCCGAGAGGGATCTCATGTACGAGGAGTACGTGGATCGTGTCGGCGAGTTGGTTACGGGTGTCGTGCAGCAGAGCGACAACCGCTACACGTTGGTGGAGCTCGGCCGGGTGGAGGCTCTGCTGCCGCGCAGCGAGCAGATCGAGGGCGAGCGCTACGATCACGGAGCGCGTCTCAAGGCGGTCATCATTAAGGTACAGAACTCAACGAAGGGCCCGCAGGTCATTCTCTCGCGGCGCAGCGAGGACCTGGTCCGCAAATTGTTCGAGCTCGAGGTGCCGGAGATCGCCGACGGGCTGGTGGAGATCCGCAACGTGGCTCGCGAACCCGGATTCCGCTGCAAGATCGCCGTGGTTTCACACGCCGACGGCGTGGATCCCGTAGGGGCATGTGTCGGCCCGCGCGGCTCGCGCGTCCGTATGGTTGTCAGCGAGCTTCGCGGCGAGCGCATCGACATCGTGCCGTACCACGAGGACGCTGCGCGCTTCGTCGCCAAGGCGCTCTCACCGGCGCGCGTGCGAGAGGTTATCGTGGACGATGAGGAGCGTTCGGCGACCATCATCGTGCCCGACGATCAGTTGTCGCTGGCCATCGGCAAAGAGGGCCAGAACGCGCGGCTGGCGAGCAAGCTCACTGGCTGGCGTATCGACATCAAGAGCCAAACGGAGATGGCCGAAGCGGACGAGCAGCTCGTCTACGCCGAGGACGAGGGCGTGAGCGGTCAGTGCGTGGCCATTACAGCGAGCGGAAAGCGGTGTCCGAATCAGGCGGTACCCGGTGGGCGCTACTGTAGCATCCACGCGGCGGAGGTCGATGCGGAGTGAGGCGGGCGGACACCCCGGAGCGAACGTGCATCGGCTGCCGGCGACAGCGCCCAGTGAGGGAGTTGATACGATTGACCGCGCATGAAGGAGTCGTAGAGCCTGCGCGGCACGGTACACCCGGTCGGGGGGCATATTTGTGCCCCGATGCGCTGTGTTTCGACGCTGCCGTCGCGCGGCGTGCAGTTACCAGGGCGTTCCGCCAGAGCGTCACCATGGGCGAGCAGCAGCGAGCTCTGTTCGTCGAAGCATGCGCAGCGCGAAAGGCGGTGAAGTGACGTGGCGGCGAAGAAGAACAGCAAGGTCTCAGACATCGCTCGTCAGCGGGGTACTACGGTCGAAGACGTGCTTGCGCACCTCAAACGCGCCGGTGTGGATGCAAGCACCGCCGAAGACGTAATCGACGAGACGCTGGTGGACAAAGCGTACGCGGTACCCGCGCATCGGCGGCCGCGTGGCGGCCAGCAGAGCCGGCGCCGACGCGTCATCATCGATGCCCAGGCGTCGCGACGGGGTGGTTCGCAAGGCGGCCGCGACCGGCGTCGCGGAGGTCGCGGCCGTTCCGCTTCCGCCCCGGAAGAGGCGGGCGTCCCACAGATTCCGAGCGGCACGATCAAGGTGCCATCGGGCGTCAGCGTGAAGGATCTGTCGCAACTCCTGGGTGTGTCAACGGCGGAGATCATCAAGGCCCTCATGCGGTACGGTGAGATGGCGACCATCACGCAGACGCTCTCGGACGAGGCCGTGCTCATCCTGGCTGAAGAGTTCAAGCGGACCGTCGAGATTACGCACGCCGTCGACGACGAGACCGAGGTAGCGGAGGACAAGCAGACGGATCGGCCTGAAGACCTCAAGCCACGACCGCCGGTGATCACCGTCATGGGCCATGTCGACCACGGCAAGACGAGCCTCCTGGACGCCATCCGCTCCACGCGGGTGGCTGCCGGTGAAGCAGGGGGGATCACACAGCACATCGGTGCCTACCAGGTGGAGCACGACGGCCGCCAGATCACCTTCGTGGACACTCCCGGCCACGAGGCGTTCACGGCCATGCGAGCCCGCGGCGCCAAGGTGACGGATATCGCAACCATCGTGGTGGCGGCCGACGACGGTGTCATGCCGCAGACTGTGGAGGCCATCGATCATGCCAAAGCCGCCGGTGTGCCTATCGTCATCGCGGTCAATAAGATCGACCGGCCAGAGGCGAACCCAGAACGCGTTAAACAGCAGCTCACCGAGTACGAGATCGTTCCGGAGGAGTGGGGAGGAGAGAACATCTTCGTCGAGGTCAGCGCGAAGCAACGCATTGGCCTCGACACGCTGCTCGAGATGCTGCTCCTGGTAGCCGATGTGGCCGATTTGAAGGCCAATCCCGACGCGCCGGCCAGTGGCTACATTATTGAGTCGCGGGTAGATCCGGGCCGCGGCGTGGTGGCCACCATGCTTGTGTCACGGGGGACTCTCCACGTTGGCGACGGCATCGTCGCTGGCGAAGCGGCCGGCCGGGTACGCGCCATGCGCGACTTCCGCGGCGCTCCTCTGTCGGCGGCGAAGCCCTCCGTGCCGGTGGAGATCATCGGCTTCGACCAGCTGCCGAACGCGGGGGAGCTGTGCCGTGTGGTTGACGATGAGCGTACGGCGCGCCAGATGGCGCACCGGCGGACGAACAGACTGAAGGCCGAGCAGCTGGCGAAGCAGCGTTCGGTCACCCTGGACGACCTGTACGCGCGCATCGCCGCCGGACGAGTGCAGGAGCTCAACCTCGTCGTGAAGGCGGATATGCAAGGCAGCATCGAGGCCCTGCAGGATGCGCTGCGGCAGATCTCGCACGAGGAAGTCAAAATCAACATCATCCGCTCAGGTGTGGGTGGCATCACCGAATCGGATGTGATGCTCGCCAGCGCTTCGCAGGCCATCATCATCGGATACAACGTGCGCCCTAACGGCTCGGCGCAGAATCTCGCCGAGCAGGAGGGCGTCGACATCCGGACCTACCGCGTCATCTACAAGGTCACCGAAGATGTACGCAGTGCCTTGGTCGGTATGCTCAAGCCAGAGTTCACCGAAGAGGTTCTCGGTACGGCCGAGGTGCGGCAGCTGTTCAGGGCGTCGCGGCTGGGCACCATCGCCGGCTGCCATGTCACCAAGGGCAGCATACCGCGCTCGGCGACCATCCGGGTGGTTCGCGATGGTACGGTGGTTCACGATGGGCGCATGGCCTCGTTGAAACGCTTCCAGGAAGACGTAAAAGAGGTGCAAGAGGGCTTCGAATGCGGCATCCTGCTCGATGGCTTCAACGATCTCAAAGAGGGAGATGTGTTCGAGGCGTACGAGACCAAGGAAGTCGCCCGTGAAGCCTGATGCCGCGCTTGGCGTGCTGCTGGTCGAGTTGCACTTTCCGGGCAGCCGCTCGCTGAAAGACAAGAGGCAGCCGCTCGCCTCGTTACGGGATGTTGTCCAGCGACGCTTTCGTGCCTCATTCAGTGAGGTGGGACACCATGATAGGTGGCAGCGTAGCCTGGTGCTCGTGGCCATAGCGGCCCCGTCTTCGACGCAGGCGGGCGAGCGCTTGGAGGAGATCGAGCGCTATCTGCATGGCCGAGAATACGAGGTTTCCCGTACGGTCTTGCGTACTGTCGACACGCTGGAGAGCTTGTGGGACATCGATTGCTCCGCGTAAACGAAGCCATCAAGGAGGCGGTCTCTCGAGCGGTCACCGGTGAGGTCCTCAAGGATCAGCGCCTCGGATTCATCACCGTGACGGGGGTGGAGACAACGCCGGACCTGCGACAGGCCAAGGTCTTCGTCAGTGTGCTGGGAGGGGTGGAGGAGCGTGCTCGCTCCCTTCAGGCCCTGCGTTCTTCCCATGGGGTCATTCAGTCGTGCGTGGCACAGGAAGTGCGTTTGAAGCGCACGCCGCACCTGGAGTTCATCTACGACGACACCACGGACAAAGCGCTGCGAATCTCCGGCATCATCGATCGTTACGTGCGTGAGCACCCCGAACCGCCGTCTGTGTGCGATGCGGGAGAGGAGCGCGGTCAGGCGACCGGAGAACAGGGTTTCGGCGAGGAGCACGCGGCGACCGACCATCCTGAGGGCGCCTCGTGAGCGCTACGGGCTGGGAGGTGGCGTCCGTCGCTGGCCGTATGCGCGCCGAGCGCGCCGTAGCTGTAGCTGTTCACGAGCACCCCGACCTCGACGCCCTCGGGTCGGCGATCGGTGTCCTCGACGTGTTTCGTCAGATCGGAGTGTCCGCGCAGCTGCACATCGACGATCCGTCAGCGCTGCCGCAGGTCTCGTTCGGATTGTCGGCCGACGATATCAGCACGGCGCCGGCGCCGGCCGGCTGCGTGCTGTACGCCCTTGATGCGGGCAGCGCGTCGCGACTCGCGCTGCCGGGCGACGGCCTCCCCGCCGGGGTAACAGTCGTGAACATCGACCACCACCACGACAACACGCGGTACGGCACCGTCAACTTGGTGCTGCCCAACGCCAGCAGTGTGTCCGAGATCGTGTGCTTGCTCGCCGAGGAGTTGGCGCTGCGGCTCTCGGTGCGCGCCGCGACGGCACTCTACGCGGGCATCTCGTTCGACACGGGGCACTTTCGTCACGCCAGCACCGGACCCGCCACGTTTCGCGCTGCCGCGCGCCTGGTGGAGTGGGGAGCCGACCCCCACACGATCTACGCGGAGCTGTACGAGCGCCGCGGCCTTGCCGACCTACGTCTGCTGGCGGCCGCCGTGCGCTCGGTACGAGAGGCGCTTGGCGGCCGGGTACTGGTCGCGGTGCTTACGGCGGACGACTTCGCGCACCTCGGTGCTGCCGATGGTACGGCAGAGGGTATCGTGGAGTCGCTGAACTCGCTGCGTGGTGTCGAAGTGGCCGCCCTGATCAAGGAGCAGGAACAAGGTCCGCGTTGCCGCGTCAGCATGCGCTCGGGTGGGTGGGATGTCAGCCGGTTTGCGGCCGAGCTGGGGGGAGGGGGGCACCGGCAAGCCGCCGGTTTCTCCATCGATCGACCGCCAGAGGAGGTGGCAGAGTGGCTGAGTTCCGTACTCGCAAGGCGCCTCTCGACGGCGTCCTCCTGATAGACAAACCCGTCGGACTGACGTCTCACGACGTAGTCTCGCGCGTGCGGCGCTGCTTGCGTCCGCACGTAAAGAAAGTGGGACACGCGGGTACACTGGATCCGTTCGCCACCGGCCTGTTGCTGGTGGTGGTCGGACGAGCTACCAAGATCGCCAGGTTCTTCGTCGATTTGCCCAAAGAGTACGTGTGCACGATGCAGTTCGGTGTAGCGTCGGATACGGGCGACCACACGGGCACACTTACACCCGGCGGCGCGGTGGTCTCCTTGGAAGCTATTCGCGCGGCGCTTCCCCGATTCATCGGTACTGTCGCGCAGCGGGTCCCCATGACCTCGGCGGTCAAGATCGATGGAGAGAGGCTCTACAAAAAGGCTCACCGCGGCGAGGTGGTCGACACCCCCATCAAACAGGTGGAGATCACTGCCATCGACCTCCTGGAGTTCGACGAGGACGAGCAGACGCTGCGCTGCCATATCGCCTGCTCGAAAGGAACCTACGTGCGTCAGCTGGCTATCGACCTCGGCGAGGCGGTGGGGTCTGGGGCGCACCTACGCGAGCTGGCGCGCACCGCCATCGGCGATTTCCGGCTAGAGAACGCGCAATCCCTGGCAGCGTTCCAGGAGGCGACTGCTGGGGGCGTGGCTGAAGGTATCCCCGGCCTGTTGGCACCGGGCCGGGCGCTGGCGTTCATGCCCGCGATAGAGGTCTCCGCCGCACAGGCCGCCGGAGTGCGCAACGGCGCTCATGTGCCGGGCAGCGTCTCGGAACCCGTGTGCCTCCTCTTTCGCGGGCAGCTTCTGGCCGTGTATGGCCCCGGCGAAGCCGAACGCGATCTGAAGCCGATCGTCCTGTTCCCCTAAACCCATGGAGCTCCATACCTCGCTCGCGTCACTCCCGCCTCGCCCGCGCTGCGTAGCCATCGGTACGTTCGACGGTGTGCACACCGGACACCGGCGCGTGGTGCGTACCGCCATGGAGATGGCGCGCGCGGCCGACCTCGTCGGGGCCGTGCTCACGTTCGATCGCCACCCGCTCGCCGTGCTCGACCCCGCCCGGCAGCCGCGGCTCCTCACGCCGCTCGCGGCGAAGATCGCCCTCCTCGCCGCCATTCACCCCGACGAGCTCATCGTGCTTCCGTTCTCGCCGGCGCTGGCCTCGCAATCGGCTGGAGAGTTCTGCCGCGAGGTACTGGCCGACGCGCTGCACGCGCGCGTGGTGATCGTCGGCGAGAACTTCACTTTCGGGGCGCAGGGAACGGGCACGCCCGATACCCTGCGCGAACTGGGCCGCGAGCTCGGCTTTCGCGCCCTGGTGGTACCCCTAGCCGCCGCCGGAGGTAAGCCGATCAGCTCGACGCGCATCAGGCGCTTACTGCAGGAGGGGGCACTCGAGGAGGTGCGTGAGATCCTCGGGCGGCCACCATCGACGCACGGGACGGTGGCGCACGGCTACCGTCGCGGGTCGTCCTGCCTCGACACGCCGACGGCCAACCTCGAAGTCGAGGCGGGTACCCTGTTCCCGGGGCGCGGCGTATATGCCGCTCGGGCTCTGGTCGCTGGACGGTGGTACCGGGCGGCGGTCAACATCGGCCACAACCCCACCTTCCACGATCTCACCGAAGCGACGGCCAGGATACATATCGAAGCACATCTGCTGGACTTCGACGGCGATATCTACGGCCAAGAGATCCGCGTGGACTTCCTGCACAAGATCCGCGACGAAGTACGCTTCGCCGACGTGGCCGATCTGGCGACTCAGTTGCGCCGCGACGTGGCCGCTACCTGCGCGGCAGTCGACCCGGCGTACACGGAAGTCGGACTGGGCTGAGGGCGAGGGCGAGCGGCGGGTTTCTGCCCACCGTACCCTGTGGTAGTGTACCCGGCGACCGCTTCTCGGTTCCGGGTAGCCAGCCCGGTACTGGGTCTCCGGATCATCCCGCAAGGGAGGTGAATCTCCATGGCACTCGCAACGGCTGCAAAGCAGCAGATCATCGCCAAATTCGCTAAGCATGAAGGCGATACTGGCTCTCCAGAGGTACAGATCGCGCTGCTATCCAAACGCATCGATACCCTCACCGAACATCTCAAGACCCATAAGAAGGACCACCATTCTCGCCGTGGTCTGCTCAAGATGGTCGGGCATCGTCGTCGCCTGCTCAACTACCTGCAGGCAAGCGATATGGAACGGTATCGCGCCATCATCAAAGAGCTCGAGCTGCGCAAGTAGTTACGGCCTCCGGGCGTACCAGCAGCATCGCTTCCGGATTTCGCGTATCACGACGGGCCGACCGCACTTCGGCGGCGGCCGTTCAGAGAGAGAAGGTAAGAAGAAATGATCGTTGTCGAAACCGAGATCGGAGGCAAGACTGTCTCCCTCGAGACCGGACGCCTTGCCAAGCAAGCGAACGGGGCCGTTCTCGTGCGCTGTGGCGACACTGTTGTGCTGGTCACCGCCACGGCGCGCCAAGAGGCCCGCGAAGGCCAAGACTTTTTCCCCCTCACCGTAGATGTAGAGGAACGTATGTATGCTGCCGGAAAGATCCCCGGCGGCTTCATCAAACGCGAGTCACGGCCCACCGACAAGGCTACGCTGACGGCACGGCAGATCGACCGCCCAGTGCGGCCGCTCTTCCCCAAGGGCTTCATGAACGAGGTGCAGATCGTGGCCACGGTGCTCTCCGTTGATCACGAGAACGCCTACGACGTCCTCGCCATGCTGGGCGCCTCGGCCGCACTCACCATCTCCGACATCCCGTTCCTGGGGCCACTCGGCGCCGTGCGAGTGGGGCTCATCGATGGCGAGTACGTGGTCAACCCCCCTATGGAAGACACGGAGGGCGCCACGCTCGACTTAATCGTAAGTGGAACACGCGACGCGGTAGTTATGGTCGAGGCCGGTGCCAAGGAGGCCACGGAGCGCCAGGTACTGGACGCCCTCGAGGTCGCGCGAGCCGAGATCCAGAAGCTCGTGGAGCTGCAGCTCAAGTTACAGGAGCAAGCCGGCAGACCCAAGTGGAACGTGCAGCCGTGGACCATCGACGAGGGCGTGCTCGCTGAGGTGTCGGCGGCGTTCGGCGCGGACATCGATCGCGTCACGCAAATCCAAGACAAGCTGGAGCGGCAAGACGCGACGGTGAAGCTCCGCGAGGCAGTCGTCGAGGCTCTGAGCGGCGCCGATCCCGAGGCCGAGCGGCTGGCACAAGTCAATCGCGCCTTCGCCAAGCTCGAGCGAGACACTATCCGGCGTCGTATCGCCGTAGAGAAGCGCCGTCCCGACGGTCGCGGCAGCGACGAGATCCGTCCGATTACGTGCGAGGTCGGCATCATGCCGCGCACGCACGGCAGCGCCTTGTTCACGAGGGGGCAAACGCAGGCGCTCACGCTGCTCACCCTCGGCGCGGCCGGCGAGCACCAGCGCATCGATAGCATCGGCATCGAGGACTACAAGCGCTACATCCACCACTACAACTTCCCGCCCTTCTCCGTGGGCGAGACTGGCTTCATGCGGGGGCCAAAGCGTCGCGACATCGGCCACGGCGCTCTGGCGGAGCGGGCCCTGCTGCCGGTGATTCCAGCAGAAGAGGAATTTCCGTACACCATTCGTCTGGTATCCGAGATCCTGGAGAGCAACGGCTCCTCGTCGATGGCCAGCGTGTGTGCCTCCACGTTGGCCCTCATGGATGCCGGGGTGCACATCGCGGCGCCCGTCGCGGGTATTGCCATGGGGCTCATCAAAGAGGGCGATCATCACATCGTGCTGACGGATATCGCTGGCGTGGAGGACCATCTGGGCGACATGGACTTCAAGGTCGCCGGTACCGCGGGGGGCATCACTGCCCTGCAGATGGATATCAAGATCAGCGGGGTTACCTTCGAGATCCTCGAAGAGGCTCTCGACCAAGCGCGTCGCGCACGTCTCTTCATCTTGGACAAGATGCTGGACGTGCTGCCGCAGGCGCGCGGTGAGCTCTCACAGTACGCGCCGCGCATCTTCACGTTGCAGATCAATCCGGATCAGATCGGCCTGGTCATCGGCAAGGGGGGCGAGACGATCCGCGGTATGACCGAAGAGTTCGATGTGAGCATCGACATCGAAGACGATGGCACCATCTTCATCTGCGCTCCGGATCAGGAGGCCGCGGAAGCGGTCATCGCACGCATCACCTCGATGACCAAAGACATCGAGGTCGGCGATGTGTACACGGGTAAGGTCGTCAAGACCACCACATTCGGCGCGTTCGTCGAGCTCAAGAAGGGTACAGACGGCCTCATTCACATATCGCAGCTGGGCAAGAAGGGCCGCATCGAGAAGGTTGAGGACGTGGTGAAACGCGGCGATGTGGTCACCGTCGAAGTGGTCGAGGTAGACAAAGCGCGCGGCCGGATCGGTCTCAAACCACTGAAACTGCCGGAAGCCGACTGAGCGGCTCGGGAACGGCTCATGGAGCTGTATCAGCTCACGAGACTCCCCAGCGGAGTGCGGGTGGTCAGCGAACGCTTCCAGGGTGTGCGATCCATCGCGCTCGGCATATGGATCGACTCGGGCTCACGCGGCGAGTCCGAGTCGCAAGCGGGGATCTCGCATTTCATCGAACACCTGCTATTCAAGGGTACCGATCACTACTCGGCTTACGACATCGCGCGGATCTTCGACGAGATGGGCGGGGAGCCCAACGCCCTGACCTCGAAGGAATACACGCTGGTGCACGCCCGGTTCCTCGACGAACATCTCGACCGCGCGTTCGCCGTGCTCGCCGAGATGGTCACGCGGCCGTCGTTCAGCAACCTGGACGCGGAACGCGAGGTTGTGCTCGAGGAGGTGGCCATGTACGAGGACTCGCCTCCCGACCTGATCCACGATCGTCTCACGGCAACGGTGTTCGGCGGCCATCCGCTGGGACGTCCGGTCATCGGCTACTCCGAAAGCCTACGAGCCCAGACCACGGCGGCCGTGGCGGCGTACCACGAGGGGCACTACGTAAACGGTGCGCTCGTGGTGGCGGCCGCCGGCAATGTCGATCACGAGCGACTCTGCACTCTCGTGGAGCGGCACTTCTCACCACGCGATCGCGCGTGGCAGCCGCCGCGCGACCCTGTCGAGCACCGCCCGCGCCACGTGGCCACCTTCGCTCAGAAGGATACGGAGCAGTACCACGTGTGCCTCGGCGGGCCGGCGCCCAGCCGCGGCGATCCGCGACGCTACGCCTTGTGGGTCGTCGATGCTCTCCTGGGGGGCTCGTGGAGTTCGCGCCTGTTTCAGGAGGTGCGAGACATCCGTGGCCTTGCGTACTCGGTGTACTCCTACACGTCGCTCTATAGCGACATCGGGCTGGCGGGAGTCTACTTCGGGTCACGTGAGGAGAGCGCGGAAGAAGCCATTGGCCTCATTCTGCGGGAGCTCCAGAGCATCGTCGATCACGTACCGGCGGAAGAGATAGCGCGCGCTAAGAACCACCTCAAGGGTCAGCTCGTCTTGAGCATGGAGAGCCCCCAGAGCCGCATGCAGGCTCTGGGAAGGTCGATCCTGTTCGACATGCCGGTGCTGACCGTGGACGAGGTCGTAGAATGCATCGCCTCGGTCACGCTCGGTGAAGTAGCTGAGGTGGCAGCCGAGTACTACGATCCAACCAGGTGGTCGGCCGCTTGTATAGGGCCCCAGCCAGGGCCGTATCGCCACGCGGTGCCCGGGTTCGAGTGGGTGGCGTCGTGATCGCCGTAGCCGTTGTCGGCGGCGCGGGACGCATGGGTTCCCTCAGCGCGAGCACCGTCGCCGAGCAGGACGATCTGCGGCTGGTCGCGGTCATCGACCCGGCATTCGCTCCGAATACGCAAACTCCAGCTCCAACCTTCGCCACTGTAGCGGAGGCGCTGGAGAACACCGCGCCACGCGTGGCCGTCGAGTTCAGCACGCCGGCGAGCGTGTTCGCCAACACGCGGGCGCTTTTGGAGGCCGGTGTGCACACGGTCGTGGGTGCTACTGGACTCACCGCCCCGCAGCTCGAGGAGCTGTGTGAGCTCTCGCGCGCAAGTGGAACCGGGCTCCTCGTGGCGCCCAACTTCTCGTTGGGCGCGGCGCTGCTCATGCGATTCGCGCGCGAGGCCGCGCGGTATTTTCAGCACGCCGAGATCATCGAGCTCCACCACGATGGCAAGGTCGATGCGCCCTCCGGTACGGCACTCCATACCGCGAACCTCATAACGGCGGCTGAGGGGGGCAGCATTCTCCCGCCGAAGGTGCCGAGCGCGAGCCCCGCGCGAGGGCTGCAGACGGGGCCCGTAACGGTACACAGTGTGCGCCTGCCCGGCCTCGTCGCTCACCAAGAGGTGCTCTTCGGCGGGACGGGAGAGCTGCTGACTCTGCGGCACGACTCGCTCTCGCGCGAGTCATTCATGGCGGGCGTGTTGCTCGCGATACGCGCCGTGCCATCGCTCAAGGAGCCGGTGGTGGGCTTGGAGAACATCCTGCTATGACCACCGACCATTTCCACCACTGAGGTCAGGAGGACAGGGAGGCGCCATGAACCCCAACCTCGGCAGTATCGTGACCGCGATGGTCACTCCTTTTGATGCAACATTGCGCGTCGACTACGATCGTCTTGCCGCGCTGGCCGACGACCTGGTGTCTCACGGCTCGGACGGTCTGGTGGTCGCCGGTACCACGGGGGAATCTCCCACCCTCACGGACGACGAGAAGATCGAGCTGCTTCGAGTGGTGCTCGGCACCGTCAAGGGTCGTGCGCTGGTCGTCGCGGGGACGGGCTCCAACGACACAGAGCACAGCGTAGCGCTCACGAAGCGCGCGGAGGCCGCTGGGGCTCAAGCTGTGCTGCTGGTAACTCCGTACTACAACAAGCCACCCGCTCGCGGCCTGTTGCTCCACTTCCAGACTATCGCCGCCGCCACGTCTCTGCCGGTGATCATCTACAACATCCCCTCGCGCTGTGTGGTGAATCTACCGCCCGAGCTCCTGGCCGAACTGGCCGCCATCGAGAACATCGTGGCCGTCAAGCAGGCGAACCCCGATCTCGAACAGTCGCGCAGACTTCGCGAGCTCTGTGACCTCGCGCTCTATGCGGGGAACGACGACATGCTGCTCGATGTGCTCAAAATGGGCGGCGCCGGCGGTATCTGTGTCGCCAGTCACGTAGTGGGCGTTCGCATGGCGGAGGTTGTGAAGCTCATGCGCGCCGGCGAGGTCTCGCGAGCGGAGGCGCTCACGCAAGAGCTCGATCCCCTCTATGCGGCGCTGTTCGCCACTACCAACCCCATCCTCGTGAAGGCCGCGCTGGAGCTCCTCGGGCGCCCGGCCGGCGGCCTGCGTCCGCCGCTGGTGGCGGCCGATCGAGAGGAACGCGACGCCCTCGCCGCCGAGCTGCGGAGGGCAGGCCTCCTGTGAGCCCGTCGGCGGGCGATAGACTGCGGCACGACGCCCAGCAGAGGAGCGAGCTCCGATGAGTCGGCCCCTGCGCATCATCCCGCTGGGCGGAATGGGCGAGATTGGCAAGAACCTCACGGTGGTCGAGTTCGGCGGCAAGATCGTGGTCATCGATTGCGGCCTTGCATTTCCGCGCGATGAGATGCTGGGGATCGATCTGGTGCTCCCCGATATCTCGTACCTACGCTCTCGCCAGGACGATATCCTGGGCATTCTGCTCACCCACGGCCATGAGGATCATTTCGGAGCGCTGCCCTTCGTGCTGCGCGACGTGAATGTGCCAGTCTACGGGAGTCGTCTCACGCTGGCGTTTGCCAAATCCAAACTCGACGAGCATGGGCTGCTCAAGTGCGTCGATATCAACGAGGTGAGCGAGTCCTCGCGGTTCCGGCTGGGTCCGTTCGACGTCGGTTTCGTCGCCGTCAGCCACAGCGTGCCCGACAGCCTGGCGATCGTGCTGCGGACACCGCTGGGCACGCTGGTGCACTCCGGCGACTACAAGTTCGATCACACGCCCATCGACGGACGGATCACCGATGTCAACAGCCTGGCGCGGCTTGGCGACGAGGGAGTGCTGGTACTCCTGGCCGATTCCACCAATGCCGACGTGGAGGGGTCCAGCGGTTCGGAAAGCCAGGTCGGCCACGCGTTTCACCAGATCTTCGCCGAGGCCGAGGGTCGGGTCATCATGGCCAGCTTTGCCAGCAATATCCACCGCATTCAACAGGCGATCCACATCGCTCATCTGCACGGCCGCGTCTTCGCGGTCTCTGGACGATCGATGGTCAAGAACGTCAATATCTCTCGCAATCTCGGTTATCTGGACGTGCCGGAAGGGGCGATGATTCGACTGACCGAGATCGACGATTATCCTCCCGAGCGACTGTTGATCCTCACCACGGGGAGCCAGGGAGAGCCTCTCTCCGCGCTCTCGCGTATGGCGTACGACGACCACCCACAAGTGGCGCTCGAGCCGGGTGACACCGTGGTGATCTCCGCAAAGCCGGTTCCGGGGAACGAAGTCAGCGTGATGAATACCGTCAACCGCCTCCTCAAGGGCGGCGCACGTGTTATCTACGGGCCGGAGACCGGTGTCCACGTGTCCGGCCACGCCGCGCGGGAAGACCAGCGCATGCTGCTCAACCTCGTGAAGCCCAGGTTCTTCCTGCCAGCTCATGGGGAGTACCGCCATCAGTACCTGCAGGCCGATCTCGCTCGCCAGGCCGGCATGCCCGACGACCACGTCATCATCCTCGAGAACGGCGACGTCCTGTCCATCACTCCGGACAAGGCCGAGGTGACCGACAAGGTGCGCGCGGGCATGGTCTACGTGGATGGCCTCGAGCTCGGCAGTGCAGAACATGTCGTAGTGCGCGACAGACAGCGGCTGGCGGAGAACGGCATTCTCATCGCGGTGGTCACCATCAGTGTGCAGACGGGCGAGTTGCTGGCCGAACCCGAGATCGAGGCGCGTGGCTTCCTGTACGACGACGATTTCCGCACACAGGTCCTCCAAGAGGCCCGCGACGAGCTTGTTGAGAGGCTACAAGAGTTGGCCAGCGAGCACATCACCGGGCAGCGTCTCCTACAGGAAGACGTCTCTGAGGTCCTGGGGCGCTTCATCCACAAGCGTACGCGGCGGCAACCCCTCGTCCTGCCAGTCATCGTCGAGGTCTGATCGGATGAGGGATTAGCGGGGCGGCCGTCGAATAGGGACGCATGGCCAGCGTCAACGCCAGCCGCAGGAATCTTTCGACCGCACGATCAGTTTCCGCCAAACGAGGGCAGGCGAGCGCGCGGTCCCATGAACGGCGCTCATCAACGGAGATCACGGCTGTGGTGTGCGCCGCGCTCGCCGTATTCCTGGCATTCGTCTTGTACTTCGGCTGGTGGGGAGGAGCTCTCGGGAGCGCCCTCACCGATGTGCTGCGCTACCTGCTCGGACTGCTGGCCTATGCGATACCGCCGCTGCTCGTGTACGGAGCCGCGGTCCTCTTGGCCGGTCCAAGCCGCCGGCCACTGCCGGCGGCCACCGCGGGACTCGCGGTGCTGTGCGCGGCATTCGTGTTGGCGGCCGCCGCCGATACCTTCGGTGTGTTCCCGGGCTCTCGCCCCAAGGACCTCTTCGTCGGAGACTACCTGCGGTCCCACGGCGGGGCAGCGGGAGAGCTGCTCTGGGCAGGCGTCGGCTTTCTTCTCGGCCGCATAGGCACCGCGGTGCTCGTCGTCGCGACAGCCGTGGTGGGTGTACTCCTCATTTCCGGCTCCTCGCTTGGTGCCTGGCTGAGCCACTCGCGGAGAGGTGCTACAGCGGCCACCCGCTTTGCCAAGCGTTCCGCGCAGACGCTCCATGAGCAGGGACGCGCCTCAACGGAAGCGCTGCAGGTGCGACTGGGTGCCAGACGTGCCCAAAATGCCACACTAGTTGCTCGCGACCCTATTGAAGATGCCACGCAGTACATGCCCGGTGTAACCATTCATGCACCGCGGTTGATCGATGGAGCACGCGACGCCCCTGAGTTGTATCACGGTATGGCGAGCGCACCCGTGGAGGCGCCGATTGAGCATGAGGTGTCTGCGTGCTCGGTGGGGGCGGAGGAGGAGGCCACCGCCACTGGCGACGACCAGCTGTCGCTCCGCACACTCGTTAATGAGGCGAGCGAGCCGGGGGCGGCAGCCTTCGCACCGGTGCCAAGCGCTCGTGTGTGGACGTTGCCCGATCCCGCCTTGCTGCGCCGTCTGGGCGGCAACGCGGGGGAGACGACGGCGACCATCGACGAGGTGAGTCGTAGGCTGGTCACCACACTGGAGAGCTTCGGCGTCCAGGCGAACGTGGTCAATACCGTCACGGGGCCGCGCGTCACTCGCTACGAACTCCAATTGGCTCCAGGGACAAAGGTGAGTCGCGTTACTTCACTCAAAGCCGACCTCGCGTACTCGCTGGCCGCCACTGACGTACGCGTGCTCGCCCCGATCCCGGGCAAGACGGCGGTGGGGGTCGAAGTACCGAATGTAACTCCGAGCTTCGTCGCCCTGGGAGATGTGTACGGCCCGTTCCCTCATGGCGCGTCTCCGCTGGCCTGTTGGCTCGGAAAAGACATCACCGGTAAGGCGGTACTCGCCGACTTGCGCAAGATGGTACACCTGCTGGTGGCGGGTACCACCGGATCGGGCAAGAGTGCCTGCATCAATTGCATCATCAGCTCGATCCTCCTGCGGGCGACACCCGAGCAGGTACGCATGATCCTCATCGACCCTAAGAAGGTCGAGCTGTCGAATTTCGACGGCATTCCGCACCTCCTCACCCCGGTGGTGACCGATCCGCGCAAGGCGGGCACCGTACTCATGAACATCGTGCACGAGATGGAACGTCGCTATGATCTGATGTCCAACACCGGTGGTGCGCAGTCGCTGAAAGACCTCAACCGGATGCGCGAGAAACAAGGCGAGAGGCCGCTCCCGTACATCCTGCTGGTAATCGACGAGCTCGCCGATCTCATGATGGTCGCGCCAAACGATGTCGAGCATGCGATCACGCGCCTGGGTCAGCTCGGCCGCGCGGCCGGTGTCCACATGGTAGTGGCCACCCAGCGGCCCTCGGTCGACGTGATCACGGGGCTCATCAAGAGCAACATCCCGTGGCGTATCGCCTTCGCCGTGGCCTCGCAGACTGATTCGCGCGTGATCCTCGACCAGGGGGGAGCCGAGACACTGCTCGGAGAGGGCGACATGCTTTTCGGGCCGTCCGGCAGCCCTCGCATGCTGCGTGTGCAGGGGGCGTTTGTGGAACAGGCGGAGATGGCCCTGCTCACGTCCCATTGGCGGGCACAGGCAGCGCCGGAGCTGCGTACCGATCTCTTGGAGACCGCAGCGCAGACGACCTCCGGCGAGGCGGCACATGGGGCGCTCGAGGACGAGCTGCTGCCAGACGCGATCACGACGGTGGTTAACACCGGTGCCGCATCGGTCGCTCTGTTGCAGCGGCGCCTGCGCGTCGGCTACGCTCGCGCGGGCCGCCTCATCGACATGATGGAGGAACAAGGCATTATCTCGGGCTTCGACGGCAGCAAGGCGCGCAACGTGCTCATCGACGAGGCGGCACTGCCGCGTGTCCTCGCTGAGATCCGCGGCGAACCACAGGGAGACCCGGGGGCAGGGAAGAGCGCTGAGGATACTGCTGAATGGCAGCCTGCCGAAGCCACGGAGTAGGTGTCGCTTGCCGGTTTGCTCCATCGCTTGGCTGGCAGGATTGTGTTCGTCGGTCACCCTTACTAGACTGTTCTTGTGCCGCCGCGGCGCCAGATTCGCAGGCGGCAGCCGCTGCGTCTCCCGCCTTTAGCATAGGCGGAGCGCGGCCCGTCCCTAACGTCTGACTGAAAGCACGGGTACGTGTTCGAGATCGGGGCCACACTCCGAGAAGCGCGTGTGCGCAGGCGCCTCACCCTTCATCAGGTTGAGGAAGACACCAAGATCCGTGTCAAGTACCTGCAGGCCATGGAGAATGAGGAATTCGATGTCCTCCCGGCACCCGCATACGTTAAGGGCTTCCTGCGCAGCTATGCGACGTATCTCGGGCTCGACGCGGATGTCATTCTCGAGGAGTACCTCTCGCGGCACATGCCGCGACAGGAACACCATCCCTTCGGTGGTTCATCGGCGCTTCGACCGCAGCAGCACCACTCCCGGCGGCGTTCCGGTCTGGCGTTTCTCGCGCTACTCGCCGTACTCATTCTGGTGCTCATCTACCTGCTCAATCCGCCACCCAAAGAGAACGCAAGCCCTATCGTGAACCCTAGTCTGCTCTCCCCGAGCGCATCGGTTAGCACCTCACCGTCACCCAGCTCATCCCCGTCGCCGAGCCGCTCGCCGGTGACCCATCGCACGGTGGTCCGTATACGCGCCACTCAGCAGTGCTACATCGACGTTCGCAAGGGAAGCGCTACCGGTACACCGCTCTTCCAGAGCGTGCTCGCCGCGGGTGCGACGAAGACATTCACCATCACGGGCGCGCTGTACCTCACCATAGGGGGCGATCCCGCGCATCTCACGCTGACCGTGAATGGAAAAGCTATCCGCACGCAAGGTGCTCCCTCTGGAGTCTCCTATCTCATCGCCAAGGGCAAGGTCACGCGACAGTAGCCACGGTGCCGTGGCGTCTGCCCCCGGGGCCTGCCGCGGCGGCGCCGGGTTCGCCGTGCATACGCTCGGCTGTCCGAAGAACGAGGCGGACTCGGCCACGCTCGAGCGCCGTCTGGCAGCTCTCGGCCACCGGCCCGTCTCGATCGCCGTCGCTGACCTCGTAATCGTGAACACGTGCGGCTTCATCGACGCGGCCAAGGAGGAGTCGATCGACGCCATCCTCGAAGTGGCGGAGAGCTGCCACGCGCGCGGCGCACGCATAGCGGCCATCGGCTGTCTGGTTGAGCGCTATGGGGAAGAGTTGCGCCGCGAGATCCCCGAGGTGGATGTGTGGAGCGGTTTCGACGACGCGCCACTGATGAGGGCGCTCGCTGCCTTGGCCGGCGAGATCGAGGGCGGAGCGCGCTCGGGTGGAGGGGAACGGTGGGACGCCGCGCAGAGCGCCAGACGCCCCACCGTTCCCCTCCATGCCTACGTGAAGATCTCCGATGGCTGCGACCGGCGGTGCGCATACTGCGCCATCCCGCTCATCAAGGGGGGGTATGCCGCGCTGGCTCCGCAGGCCATCCTGAGCGCGGCCGCGCACGCCACAGCGAGCGGTGCACGCGAGCTGGTACTGGTGGGCCAGGATACGTCGCACTGGGCATGGCCGGGGTACGGCGCGCTGCCGCGACTGCTCCGAGACGTCGTCTCGCTCGAGCCGTTCTGGCTGCGTGTGCTGTACCTACAGCCGGACGGCATCGATGGGCCCTTGCTCGAGGCACTGGCGGCATATGCCGTGCCGTACGTCGATCTGCCGTTACAGCACGCATCGCGCGCCGTCTTGGAACGCATGGGGAGACGCGGCGATGCGGACAGATACCTGGCGCTGCTCGACCACGTTCGTTGCGCCCTCCCGGGCGCAGCCGTGCGCTCTACCTTCATCGTCGGTTTCCCCGGCGAGACCGAACGCGACGTGGAAGCGCTGGCGGAATTCATCGCGGCGGCGGAGCTAGCGGTAGCCGGCGTGTTCGTGTTCGACCCACAAGAGGGCACGCCCGCTCTCTCGCTCCGACCAACCGTCCCCTACACCGAGGCCCTCGAGCGGGCGGCGTTCATCGGCGAGCAGATCGAGCGGGCGGCCGCACGCTTCTGGTCGGCGATGGTAGGCAGACGGGCAGAGGTGCTGATCGAGCATGGCACGCGAACGGCCGGCGGCCGGGCGACTGGTAGAATCCGGCTGCAAGCTCCGGATGTCGACGGGACCACTACCGTCGCCGTCCAGGGTGCCGTTCGCAAGGGACAGATCGTGACGGCCGTCGTGGACGGCGTCGCCGGGTACCACCTCACAGCTCACGGAGTTGCGAAACAGGGCGAATCGGAGGCCGGGAGGACATGAACGCCGCCAACGCCGTCACTGTGACCCGCATCCTGCTCATCCCGGTGTTTCTCGTCCTGTTGTTCTCCCGCGTCCCCTACGGCGACATGATTGCTGTAGCCGTATTCGCTATAGCCGCGGGTACCGACAAGCTCGACGGCTACCTCGCCCGCTCACGTAACGCCGTCACCGCGGCGGGGATTTTTCTCGATCCCCTCGCCGATAAGCTCCTGATCTCCTCGGCGCTCATCGCCCTCGTCAGTCTGGAACGTCTCGAAGCATGGGTAGCCATGGTGATCATCGGACGGGAGTTCGCCGTCAGCGGGCTCCGTTTGGTCGGCATCGCGCAGGGGGTGTCCATCCCGGCAAGCCATCTGGGCAAGGTCAAGACCGTCAGCCAGACGGTGGCCGTCCTCTTCCTCTTGGTCTCGCACACGTCTCTGCCGTACTACCGGCAGGCGGAAGACGTTCTGATCTACACGGCCGTGGCGCTCACCCTGGCCTCGGGGATCGAGTACTTCTTCAACGCGCGCGCCCTGCTCCAGCCGACGGCCAAGCCCGTGCGACCGGTGTCGCCACCGGGAGAAGATGCAACGCTGCCAGCGGCGAACACCGCCCAAGAGTGCGGACGAGACGATGCTCGAGAGTAGGCAGGCCCGTGCACGGCGTTGGCGTGCGACAGCGGCGGTGTTGATCACCGGCGCGGAACTGCTCGATGGACGAGTGCACGACGAGAACGGCTGCTTCCTGGCGAGCTCGCTCACGGAAGCCGGTTTCCAGGTGCTGGCGGTGGTCTTCGCCCCGGACGATGCGGACCACATCACGCGGCACCTGCAAGCGCTGCTCGCGTTGCGGCCCACCGTGATCGTCGTGAGCGGCGGCCTGGGTACTACGCACGACGATGTGACCATGGAGGCGGTTGCGCGCGCCGCGAACGTTCCGCTTGTCGAGTCGGACGAGGCGTGGAACATCGTGCGAGAGCGCGTGCGGGCAGTGGCTCACCGCCACGGGCTCAGCGCGGAACCGCTGCTTCGCCAGGCCCGCAAGCAGGCCCTGCTTCCCGAGGGAGCGAACATGCTCGCGCCGGCGGGCACCGCGCCCGGCGCGCGCCTGACTTTAAGTGGCGCCAGCGTGGTCGTTCTCCCCGGGGTACCACACGAGCTGCGCAGCATGTGGAGCGTCTGCTTACCCACAATCGCCGAAGCGGCAGGGGCCTCGGCCGGCGCCGTGGCGATCGTCCGCATCACTGGAGTGGGGGAGATGCAGGTAGCTCCACTGCTCGAGCCGTTCCTGGGCGAACCCCTTGATATAGCGATCACCGCGGCGTGGGGCGACATCACCGTACGCCTGGCCACTCATGAAGAGGATGGCGAGCGTCTCCTGCCCGTGGTCCAAGAGCGCCTTGCAGAATCCTTTCAGGTGTACTCGACGGACGGGCGCACTCTCGATCAGATGATCGCCGACCGTCTCCGCGACGAGCGGGCCACGCTGGCGTGCGCGGAATCTTGCACCGGCGGCTTGCTCGGTGGCCGTATCACCGCTGTCGCCGGCAGCTCCGAGTACTTCGTCGGCAGCATCGTCGCCTACGCGAACGCGGCGAAGACCGCGGCGCTGGGTGTCTCGCCAAGCCTCCTGACTGAGCACGGGGCCGTGTCGGCGGACTGCGCGCAAGCTATGGCCGCGGGTGTACGCTCCTTGCTCGGCAGCACGTATGCGTTGTCGACTACGGGCATCGCGGGGCCAGGGGGCGGCAGCGTGGCGAAACCGGTCGGCCTGGTGTACATCGGTATCGCGAGCCCGCGTGGCGTTCGGGCTGTAGAGAAGCGCTTCATGGGGGAGCGCAACGTGGTTCGCCAGTGGACGGTACAGACATGCCTACATGTGCTGCGTGAGGAGATGGAGAGACGACCGTAAGCGAATTACCGGCCGCCACGCGGCCCAGCCACGCGCCGGCGCTTCGCCTGTTCGTGGCACTGGACGTCCCGGAGGCCGTGCTGCAGCACATCGCGGTGTGGCAGGAGGCAGCGTTTGCGGGTCTACCAAACGTGCGCCGCACGCAGTGTCTGCACCTCACCCTCTGTTTTTTGGGGCAGATGCCCGCGGACAGCGTACCGGCGCTCAGGGACGTGCTGGCGACCGTGCCGTTCGCCCGGCTGCGGCTGGCGCTGGGCAACCCTCTCTTCCTGCCCGAGCGGGGCAAGAAACGGGTCATCGCTCTGCCGCTGCTGGACACACCTGCCGCGCCCGGCGACCTCGCCAGCCTTATCGATCTGCAACGGACGCTCTCGGAATCGCTGGCGCGGGCTTCCCTGTATCGCCCCGAGCGACGATCGTATTTGCCGCACATCACCGTCGCTCGCTATCGGCGACCAGGGAATCGGTTTCCCCTGCAAAATGTCACCTTCCCGGAACTTTGCCCATCCGACCTGGTCCTCTATACTAGTGACCTCACCAGGGGCGGTGCCGTCCATACGCCGCTCGCCAGGTTCCCGGCACGGTAAGTAAAGGAGCGCTGCAACCGTGGAACTACAGGACCGCGACAAGGCTCTTAACGCCGCCCTTACACAAATAGAGCGTACGTTCGGCAAAGGGAGCGTCATGCGCATGGGCGACCGGGCCACAGATGCCGACATGCGTGTGGTGCCCACGGGATCTCTAGGGCTCGACATCGCGCTCGGTGTGGGCGGCATCCCGCGAGGTCGGATCGTCGAGATCTTCGGACCCGAATCCTCGGGCAAAACCACGCTCGTCTACCACCTCATCGCACAGGCGCAGCGCCTCGGCGGCAAGGCGGCATTCATCGATGCCGAGCACGCCATGGACCCGTCCTACGCCAAGGCCATCGGAGTGGACGTGGACGACCTGCTGGTATCTCAGCCCGACTATGGCGAACAGGCTCTGGAGATCGCCGAGATGCTCGTGCGCAGCGGGGCGCTGGATCTGGTTGCCATAGACTCGGTGGCGGCGCTCACACCGCGCGCCGAGATCGAGGGGGAGATGGGCGACAGCTTCGTCGGCCTCCAGGCCCGCCTCATGAGCCAGGCGCTCCGAAAGCTCGCCGGCACGCTCAGCAAATCCGGTACCATCTGCTGCTTCACGAACCAGCTTCGCGAGAAGATCGGCGTGATGTTCGGCAATCCCGAGACTACCACGGGCGGAAAGGCGCTCAAGTTCTACGCCACTATCCGGCTCGACATCCGCCGGATCGAGACGCTCAAAGACGGTACAGAAGCCATTGGCAACCGCGTCCGCGTCAAAGTGGTCAAGAACAAGGTGGCGCCGCCGTTCAAACAAGCTGAGTTCGACATCATGTACGGCAACGGCATCTCGCGAGAGGGCACACTGCTGGACTTGGGTGTCACCTGCGACGTCGTACAGAAGAGCGGCGCCTTCTACAGCTTCCGCGAAGAGCGCATCGGGCAGGGCCGGGCGAACGCGAAAGCGTTCCTCGCCCAGAATCCCGACATGGCGGATGCCATCGAGGGAGAGATCCGCGAACGCACCGGGCTGCCCGCGGTGCCGGCTGCCGCGCAACCCGCGGCCACCTGACACTGAGCGGGCGGGTCCGCGATGCCCGCAATCACTGCTTTGCGTGCCACGCGTTCCGGACGTGTTGCCGTGCATGTCGACGGCACATACACGTGGACAGTCAGCGCCGCCCTCGTCGCGCGCTTCGGTCTCCATCGTGGGCGGGAGCTGTCGACGGAGGAGGCGGAGGCCCTTGGCACCGAGGCGTCGGTGGAACGTGCTCTGAGCGACGCCTACAGGCTACTGGCGCACCGGGTTCGCGCCACAGGCGAGCTGCGGCAGCGCCTCGCGGCCAAGGGTCACAGCGCGTTCGTGGTCGCGCAGACCATCGCACGCCTTGCCGCGGAGGGATTGCTCGACGACGCCGAGTTCGCCCGCGCGTTCGTCGCCGATCGGATCAAGCTTGCCGGATGGGGGAGCGAGCGCATCGTCCGCGAGCTGAAACGATTCGGTGTGGCCGACCACATCGCAGCGGCGGCACTCGCTGCAGAAGCGGGCGACGACGAGCTCTCGCGAGCCATCGCGGCACTGGCCCGTCAGGGGCCGCCGCGCGGCTCCGCCGAGAGCGCGCGGCGACGCGCGTTCGCCTTCCTCCGGCGGCGAGGGTTTTCTCCTGCCGTTACGTTCGCCGCCGTACGCCGGTGGGGTGGCGAGTCTACCCACGGCGACGAGGATGCACAGCGCGTCGAATGACGAGGTACGCGAGCGTGTCAGCTCGTTGACACTATCGGCTCGCTACGCCTAGAATCGCTGGTAAGACTTGTACTTGGACTGCGTCCAGTCTTCGCTTATTCGCATGAGCAGTGAGTGCCGAGGGGCAGTACGCTCCTCGCCTAGATGAAGAGCATGGAGCCAAAACGTATCGATTGTGGAGGTGACCTCACCTTCTTCTGAGGCATGGCTCCCTCAGGCTGTCTCAGCTTCGTGCGAGCGTAGGCTTGGATGCGACGCAGGTCGGGTAGGTACCCGACTTTTTCCTTCTCGAGACAGAGAGGTTGACATGCTCGTCATCTACGTCGTGGTTGCCTTAGTCGTCGGACTGGGCCTCGGCTACATCGGTCGTCGCTACCTCGCCAAGGGACAGCTCGCGAACGCCGAGCGCGAGACGGAGAAAGTGCTGCGCGACGCGCGACGCGAGGCCGAGACGATCCTCAAGGAAGCGCGCCTCGAGGCGAAGGAAGAGGTGCACCGCGTGCGCACCGAGATCGAGGCCGAGGTACGCGAGCGGCGCGCGGAGCTCGCCAAGTCCGAGCAATGGGTACAGCAGCGAGAGGAGGTCGTCGAGGCGCGCGCGCTCGAGCTCGACCGGCGCGACCAGTCGGTGCGCGATCGGGAGAGCGACGTGGTCCAGCTCCGCGATCGCCTCAAGGAGCTGCAAGCAGAGCAGATCGCCACACTGGAGCGCGTCTCTGGCCTTACGGTCGCACAGGCCAGAGACATGCTGTTGCAGCAGACGGAAGAGGAGGCTCGCCATGAGATGGCGCGCCTCATACGCACGGTCGAGGACGAAGCACGGCGCGAGGCGGAACGTCGCTCGCGGAACATCCTCTCGCTCTCCATCCAGCGTACGGCGGCCAACCACGTGGCAGAGACCACGGTCTCAGTAGTCAACCTTCCCTCGGACGACATGAAGGGGCGCATCATCGGCCGCGAGGGGCGCAATATCCGAGCGCTCGAAAACATCACGGGCATCGACTTCATCATCGACGACACCCCCGAGGCGGTTGTGCTCAGCGGCTTCGACGGCGTGCGCCGCGAGATCGCCCGACTGACGCTCAGCAAGCTCATCACCGACGGTCGCATCCACCCAGCACGCATCGAAGAGATGTACGCTCAAGCGAGCGCGGAGGTCGAGGCGGTCATCGAGGAGGCGGGCGAGCAAGCCTGCTTCGACACCAACGTGCACGGCTTGGCCCCCGAGCTAGTCCGCACGCTGGGCCGCCTGAAGTTCCGCACCAGCTACGGTCAGAACGTCCTCAATCACTCGATCGAGGTCGCGCATCTGGCCGGTATCATGGCGGCGGAGCTGGGCGCCAACGCCAAGATCGCCCGCCGCGCGGGTCTGTTGCACGACATCGGCAAGGCAGTCGACCACGAGGTAGACGGGTCCCACGCGCAGATCAGCGAGCAGCTGGCCAAGAAGTACCGGGAGTCGCAGAGCGTGTGCCACGCGATCGGGGCACACCATGGAGACGCCGAGCCCCAGACCATCGAGGCCGTCCTCGTGCAAGCCGCCGATGCCGTCTCCGCCGCTCGGCCAGGCGCTCGCCGCGAGACGCTCGAGAACTACATCAAACGGCTGGAGGCTCTGGAGCATATCGCGGAGTCCAAGAAGGGCGTGGAGAAGTGCTACGCCATTCAGGCCGGACGCGAGGTGCGAGTCATGGTAAAGCCCAACGAGATCGACGACGATAGCGCGGTGCTGCTGGCGCACGAGATCGCCAAAGATATCGAGGGCCAGCTCGACTACCCCGGACAGATCCGGGTCACCGTGATCCGCGAAAGCCGCGCCGTCGACTACGCGAAGTAGCACGGTGCCCTGAGGAAGGGGCCGCTCACCTCTCACGGCGAGCGGCCCCTCAGGACCGAACCAGTGAAACCGAGCACGTACTTTCTCCGCACCTTCGGTTGTCAGATGAACGATCACGACGCGGAGCGTATCCGGGCCGCGATGGAGGATCGTGGCTACCGTCGTGTAAGTCGCCCCGAAGACGCCGACGTGCTCGTCTATAACACCTGCACCGTACGCGCCAGCGCCGATCAGCGGCTCGCCGGGCATCTAGGAGCCGCGGCCAGGATCAAGAGGCAGGATCCCCGCAGGGTTGTAGTCCTTACCGGATGCCTGCCACAGGCCGAGCAGGCCGCGGTGTTCACGCGCTTCCCGTTTGTGGATATAGCTCTCGGCCCCCAGAACCTGCACCGGATGCTGCTCGCCGTGGAGCAAGCGAGGGAAGGAGGGCTTGCCAAGGGGGGAGAGCCCCGTGGTTTCTTCGAAGACGGTCCTCTCCTGAGCGGATCGCTGCCGGCGAGGCGCGAGCGGCCGTTCCAGGCATGGGTACAGGTGATGTCCGGATGTACGAACTTCTGTACCTACTGCATCGTGCCGTACGTGCGGGGTCCTGAGCGCTCGCGGCCCGCCGACGAGATCCTCACTGAGCTCCGCGCGCTGGTTGCCGATGGTGTCCGTGAAGTCACGTTCCTCGGTCAGAATGTGAACGCATATGGACGGGACCTGCGAGGAAGCCAGAAGAGCGGCACGACACGCACGTTCGCGGGCCTCCTACGGATGGCGGATGCGGTAGGCGGACTCGACCGCATCCGCTTCCTCACATCTCACCCGAAGGACCTCGGCGACGAGATGATCGCCGCCATGGCCCAGGCGCCGGCGGTCTGTGAGCACCTGCACCTTCCGGCGCAGTCGGGGTCGAACGCGGTACTGGAGCGCATGCGTCGTGGCTACAGTGCACAGACGTACCTCCGGCTTCTCGACAAAGTGCGCGCGGCCCTGCCGGATGTGGCCATCACGACCGATCTCATCGTAGGCTTTCCTGGCGAGACGGAGGCGGACTTCGTGGCCACACTGGAGCTCGTAGAGCGAGCGCGATTCGACGCTGCCTTCACCTTCATGTACTCGCCGCGTCGCGGAACCGACGCCGCGACGATGCCCGATCAGATTCCAGAAGACATCAGGCGCGAGCGCGTGCGGCGCCTGATCGCTCGTACCCAGACTATCGGCCGGGAGCGGCGGAGCCGGTTCGTCGGACGCCGCCTCGAGGTCCTCGTGGAGGGCGCCAGCCGCGACGGCGGCGGCCTGCGTGGCCGCACGCGCCACAACGTGACGGTCAATTTCGGCGGTCGCGCCGCGCCGGGGCAGTTGGTCGAGGTCGCCATAACAGCCGCTACCTCGACAACCCTCCGCGGCACCGTGTAAGTTTCTCTGCTGAGAGAGCGCGGCTGGCTGTGGCGACCACAGCAGCGTGAGCTGGAGGGAGGTAAGGCATATGCAGGGCTGTGTGTGTCCGCATCCGCCGCTTCTGGTTCCCGCCATCGGCAGGCTCGACCGAGAACAGATACGCGCCACCGTGGCGGGCATGGAGCAGCTCGCTACAGCCGTCGGCGAACACGAGACTACCGTCGTGATCTCCCCGCACGCGCCGTTGACCTACGACGCCTTCAGAGTGACCATGGCCGACCGGCTGTTCGGCCATCTGGGAGCCTTTGGCGCCCCGCAGGTGCGTGTCGGGGCGCCCTGCGATGTGGAGTTCGCCGAGGCGCTTCTGAAGGCCGCCCTCAGGAGCGGCCTCCCCATGCAGGGCGCGCCCCGTGAACAGCTCGATCATGGTGTCGTGGTACCTCTGACGTTTCTGCCTCCGCAACGACTGGTGTGTCTCTCCATCGTCGCCGATTACAGTCCGCACCGACAGCTTGGCGCCCTCGTACGTCGCGTGGCGGAGGAACTGGACCGCGACGTACTGTTCGTGGCGTCCGGAGACCTCTCCCATCGCCTGATCCCCGGCGCCCCGGCGGGTTACGATGAGCGCGGCCCTGTATTCGATCACCGTGTAGTGGAGCTGCTGAGCGAGGCAGATTTCCCGGCGCTGGAGCGGCTGGACCCGGATCTGGTTCAGCGAGCGGGGGAGTGTGGGCTGCGATCGCTGATCGCTCTCGGCGGCTTCCTCGGCGAGCAGGCACCTCTCGAACCGCAAATCTACAGTTATGAGGGGCCCTTCGGTGTTGGTTACCTGGTAGCCGGATTCGGATCCCGCTCATGACGCGGCGGCGCCTCGTGGGACCGGCTGATTACGCTCGCCTCTGCGTGGAAGCGTACACGCAAGGAAAGCGTCCACCCGCGTCGCCCACGCGCGTGCCCTTCACGCGACGAGCGGCCTGCTTTGTGTCCCTGAAGCGAGGCGGCGGACTGCTGCGTGGGTGCATCGGCACGCTCGAGCCCGCCGAGGCCGATCTCGGCGGCGAGATCGCCCGCAACGCGCTCGCCGCGGCCACTAGAGACCCACGGTTTCCGCCGGTTACGCCGGACGAGTTAGCGGATCTCTCGTACTCGGTAGACGTCCTGGGGATTCCCGAGCCCGCATCGATAGAGCAGCTCGACCCACGTCGCTATGGAGTGATCGTCTGCACAGGTTGGCGGCGGGGTGTGCTGCTGCCAGACCTGCCGGGCGTCGATACGGTGGCCGCGCAGGTGGCCATAGCACTCGAGAAAGCGGGTATCGTCGCCGGTGAGGACTACGATGTTTTACGGTTTACGGTAACGCGCTACCACGAGAGCGCACGGAGCAAAGCTTCGCCCGGCGGCGAGTCCGGCGCGTCACTCGACACCGGCCAGGACCCTCCCCGCGGGTGACAGACCAAGCGCCGCCGTGCGTCGTCGTCCTCTTTGGGCCCACGGCGCTCGGCAAGACAGCGATAGCGACCGCGCTCGCCGAGCGCCTGTCCGCCGAGGTCGTGACCGCCGATTCGATGCAGGTCTACCGCGGGCTGCCCGTGCTCACCAACCAGCCACCAGAGGCGGAACGGGCACGGATACCTCACCATCTCGTGGGCATCGTGGAGCCCTGGGAGGAGTTCTCGGCGGCGGCGTTTGCCGCAGTGGCCACAGCGACCATCGATGAGGTGCTGGCCCGCGGGTCGCGGGTTGTGGTCGAGGGCGGCAGTGGGCTGTACGTGCGCGCCGCCCTTGGCGGCCTGAGCTTTGGGCCGGCGCCGGATACGGCGCTGCGCCAGCACCTGGAACAGCGCCTCGCGGCGGATGGTCTGGAAGCGCTCGTGGACGACCTCCGAGTTGCCGATGCGCGCGTGGCGCGCCACACGGACCTGCGCAACCCGCGACGCGTCCTGAGAGCGCTGGAGCGTCTCCTCCTGAAAACCGTGGACGCTCCGGACGGGGAGGAGGATCGGCTGTGGCTTCCAGGAGCCCGTTACACGCACGCACTGGTCGTGCTTGAGGCGGAGCGAGTGTGGCTGCGCCAGCGGGTCGATGAGCGCGTGGGCGAGATGCTCGCCGCGGGCGCCCTCGGCGAGCTCCGCGCCGTGCTCACGCGCGGCCCGCTCTCGCGTACGCTCCAGCAAGCTATTGGCGTGCGGGAGCTCACGGCCCACCTGGAGGGGACTCTCAGCTTGGAGGAGGCCGCGGCGCGGATGCGGGCGCGCACGCGCCAGCTGGTGAGAAGGCAGACGACGTGGATGAGAAAGCTCCCCAGCACTGCTAGAATCCCCGTCACCAGCCGCCCGGCAGCAGCGGTTGCCGACGAGATCGCCTCGCTGCTCGATCGGGCCATCGCGGGAGGTTCCCCATGAAGTTCTCCAAGTGGCAAGGTATCGGGAACGACTACATCGTACTGCACCGTGAAGAGGTGCCGTTCGACCTCACACCCGAACGCGTTCGCATCATCTGCGACCGTCATGTCGGCGTTGGCTCCGACGGCATTCTGCTCGTCGGGCCACGTACCGGCGAAGACCGCTTTCGCCTGCAGATCTTCAACCCAGACGGCACTGAGGCGGAGATGTGTGGCAACGGTGTGCGCATGGTGGCGCGCAAACTCAAGATGGAGGGTTCCCTCGCGGGCGACTCGGTAGTCCTCGAGACAAAGGCGGGGGAGATTATCCCCACGATCATCGATGACTACCGCGTGCGCGTGGATATGGGCATCGCCCGTTTCGGCGGCGAGAAGCTCGCCTACTTTCCCGACGAGGCGGTTGGCGTCTCATTGCAGGCCGCCGGGCGCAACTTCACGTTCACCTTCGTCGATGTCGGCAATCCGCACGCCGTCATCGAGAGCCCGTGGCCACTGGAGCTGGTCCCCCTGCATGAAGTAGGGCCCATGATCGAGACTCACGAGTACTTCCCGCGGCGCGCCAATGTCGAGTTCGTGGTCGCCATCGACGAGCATCGCGCCAAGCTCCGCGTCTGGGAGCGCGGCGTGGGGGAGACCAAGGCCTGCGGCACGGGAGCCACCGCCACGGCCGTCGCGCTGGTCCGCAACGGCGTGTGCACGAGCCCCGTTGCGGTCGAGCTACCCGGCGGACTCCTCGAGGTCGAGGTCAGTGCAGACTGGCGCGTCCACATGACGGGCCCCGCTGAGGAGATCTACCACGGCGACAGTTCGCGCGAGTTCCTACGTCGCCTTACGGAGTAGAGCCCATGCCACGGTTCTCACAACGCGTGACCAACCTGCCACCGTATCTGTTCGCCGAAATCGAACGCAAAGTAGCGGCGCGGCGCGCCGCCGGAGTGGACATCATCAGCCTGGGTATCGGAGATCCGGATCTCCCCACGCCGCCCGCCATCGTCGCGGCGCTCCAGCGCGCCGCGACCGATCCGCATACGCACCAGTACCCCAGCAATCGCGGCACCGCCGAGTTCCGTACGGCCGTCGCCGACTATTATGAACGCCGCTTCGGCGTAACCCTCGACCCGGAGGCCGAGGTGGTCCCTCTGCTCGGGGCCAAGGAGGGTGTAGCGCACATCGGTCTGGCGCTCCTCGACCCCGGAGACGTATGTCTGGCCGCTGACCCCGGCTACCCCGTCTACACAACCGGCCCCCTGCTGGCCGACGCTACTCCGGTTCACCTCCCGTTGGTGCCGGAGCTCAGTTTTCAACCTGACCTCACGGCTCTACCGGCCGACGTCCTCAACCGGGCGAAGATGTTGTTCCTCTGCTATCCGAACAACCCAACCGGTGCCGTCATCGAAGACGACTTCTTCTCTCGGGCAGTGGCCTTCGCGGCGCGGCACGATGTCGTCGTGGTACACGACAACGCTTACGCCGACATCACGTACGACGGCTACGTGGCACCCAGCTTCCTGCAGACGCCTGGGGCTGTCGATGTTGGCGTCGAACTGTTCTCGCTGTCCAAGAGCTACAACATGACCGGGTGGCGCGGCGGCGCCATCGTCGGCAATCGCGACGTTATCGATGCCTTCTGGCGCCTGAAGACCAATATGGACTCTGGCATGTTCGGCGCGGTCCAGGCGGCGTGCGCGCAGGCGCTCAGTGGTCCGCAAGACAGCGTGCACGAGATGTGCCGCATCTACCAGCGGCGTAGAGACCTCCTGATCGGCGCGCTGCGTCGCGTTGGCCTGCACGCGAAACCGCCGAAAGGCACCATCTACCTGTGGGTTCCCGTGCCCGAAGGGCACACATCTGGCAGCTTCGCCGAACTGGTCCTCAATCAGGCGGACGTCATCGTTTCCCCCGGCGCTGCGTACGGACCCTCGGGAGAGGGATACGTTCGCTTCAGCCTCACCGTACCGGACGAACGGCTCGAAGAAGCTGTGCGCCGCATTGAGGAACGCGTGAAGCTCTGACGACCTACCCGACGCACACTGAGACCGCCCCCAGCGCGGTCGTGTTCGCGGTGCTTCCGTCTGGCGAAGACGAGCAGTATGCCCTGGCGGAGATAAAGGAGTTGCTCGCCTCGGCCGACATCGAGTGGGCCGCCGACGTCATCCAGCGGCGCGAGCGTCCGCATCCGCGCTCGTATCTGTTCCCGGGCAAGCTGGCGGAGCTGCGAGACACGGTTCGCCGCACGGGTGCCACCGTAGTCGTCTGCGAAGACGATCTGACTCCCGCGCAGGTGGCCGCTGTACTCGACGCAGTAGACGATGTCGACGTGCTCGATCGCACCGAGCTGATTCTCTCCGTGTTCGCTCGGCATGCTCACTCACTCGAGGGCACGCTCCAGGTACATCTCGCGCAGCTCGAGTACGAACTCACGCGTATGCGGGGGAAGGGGATGGTCCTCTCGCGTCTCGGCGCGGGGGTAGACATGCGCGGACCTGGAGAGACGAAGCTCGAGGTAGACCGGCGCGTGGTGCGGCGTCGCATCCAGGTCTTACGACGCCGCATCGCTCACTTAGCCCAGACGCGTCGTACCCAGCGTGCTCGGCGCCTTCGCGCCGAGGTCCCTTTGATCGCCCTCGCAGGGTACACCAACGCGGGCAAGTCCACGCTCCTCAACGCTCTTACAGACGCCGAGGTCTCGGTGCGTGACCGCCTCTTCGAGACGCTCGATCCAACCAGCCGAGCCTACCGGTACCGCGATCGCGACTTCGTGGTCACCGATACTGTCGGCTTCATCCGTAAGCTGCCGCACACGCTCGTCGACGCCTTCGCCTCGACGCTGGAGGAGACCAGCGTGGCCGACCTCATCGTGGTGGTTGTCGATGGCAGCGAGGAGGTCGCCACCATCGCCGCTCACCAAGCTACCGTTGCGGAGGTCCTGGAGATGATCGGCTCCGCCGATATCCCGCGCATCACCGCCCTGAACAAGATCGACGGAGCAGACGCCGCGAGTCTTCGCCGCCTGCGGCAGCTCTATCCAGCGGCCATCCCCATCTCGGCATCCACCGGGCAGAACGTCGCTGCCTTACAGGAGCGCATCGCGGCGTTCTTCGCGGAACGCCTCCAGCCGGTTCGGCTCCTGGTGCCTTATGCGCAAGCCGGCCTGGTGAGCCGCCTCCGCGGCGTGGCCTTCGATCTCACTGAGGAGAGCTTGCCAGACGGCATTCTGGTGCACGCCTTGCTCCCACCGGCCGAGGCCGGCCGCTACGCGAAGCTCGCCGCCCACGACGAACGGATTGAGACGCCGACACTCGAGGACGATGCGATGAGGGAGGATGAGGCATGAACGCGCCGGACCAACGGCCGTCTGACGCGTGTTCCGAGCGCCAAGCAGCACTCCGTATCGGTGTCAAGCGCCTGCGACCGGAGGCGCACCTTCCCCAACGCGCGTACGCCAACGATGCCGCGTGGGACCTGTTCAGCGCCGACGAGCTTACGCTGCCGGCACACGGACGTGCCGTAGTAGGTACCGGCATCGCGCTCGATCTGCCCACGGGCCTGGCCGCTTTCACCTTGCCTCGATCCGGGTTGGCAGCCGATCACGGGATCTCCTTGGTGAACGCCCCAGGACTCATTGACCCGGGCTACCGAGGAGAGGTGAAGCTGATCCTGCTCAACACCGACCCGGCCGCCTCCTTTACCGTGCGACGAGGCGATCGCCTGGCTCAGTTGTTGGTGATCTCGCTCGTACCATGCTCGCTGTACGAGGTCACGCGGCTCTCGCCCAGCGATCGTGGGCCACGAGGCCTCGGATCGTCGGGGCATCGTGCCTGAGACGGCTCCAGATCCGGAGTCGGACGGCGCGGGGGAGAGGAGGAGAGCGCTACGCGTCCGCGTGAGCGCGTTCCTCACCTTTGAGCATCGCGTGCTTCTCGTGGGGCAGCGTCGCGAGACCGTCCCCGCAGGACCACCCCACTGGCTGCTCCCAGGCGGTGGCGTACGCTTCGGCGAGTCCCTCGCCGAAGCGCTCGTCCGGGAGGTCCGCGAAGAACTGGACGTCGTTGTCCAGCCGCAGCGGCCGATCGCCTTGGCCGAGTCGATCTCGCCCTGTTCCAACTACCCCAAGCACGTGATCCACGTGATCTACGCGGCCGACCTCTGTCAGGATGTCGCTTCGCGCGCGACCCCTCCGGCGCCGCGAGACCCCGCCGTTCTTGCCGCGCAGTTCTTCACCGCGGGCGAGCTCGCCGCCCTCGCGCTCCATCCGCCGGTGGCCGACGTACTTGCCCGCTTTCTGGAGCGCCTGCCCCAGCATATGGAGTATCTCGGTCGGTTGTGGTAGCCGCGACGGCTGAGGGGGGATCTACCTCGCTGTCGCGAGCGGCAAATCGCAGACGAGCGCCGCTGCGCCGCTTGGAGATAACGCACGATAATCTCTGTTATGTAAAGTCGTGCTTGGTGAACGTCTCGGCCCCTGGAGTTCCGTAGGCTACCCACAGCGCTTGCTGTCGTTCCCCCCCGGCGCGCGGAGTCCTCAGGGACTCTTGCTCGTGGATCTCGTGGGTCAGCGGTCGCGCGCACGGCCGCTGATCGGCCCGCCGCGTGCGCCCCAGCGCGTTCAATACGTTACGAGACTGAGGATATCCAGGCCCTTCAGCTTGTCGCGGCCGTGGAGTTCGCTGAGCTCCACCAAGAAAGCGATGCCGACGACCTTACCCCCCAGCTTTTCGACGAGACGCACTTTGGCGGCCGCCGTGCCACCGGTGGCCAGGAGATCATCATGTACTAGAACATTCATACCAGGTTTAATAGCGTCGGCGTGTACCGCGAGCTGGTCGTTGCCGTATTCCAACGCGTACGCCTCGGCGACGGTCTTCCAGGGCAGCTTGCCCGGCTTCCGCGCGCAGACGAACCCCGCCCCGATGGAGTAGGCGACGGCCGCGCCCAAGATGAAGCCCCGTGCCTCGGCGCCAAGGACCACATCCACATGCTTCCCGATAGCGTACTGCGCGATGCGGTCCACGGAGCACCGAAGCGCCAGTGGATCTTGGAGCAACGGCATAATGTCGTGGAAGAGGATCCCCTGCTTGGGAAAATCGGGGATGTCGCGAATATACGCGCGCAGATCGACCTCGGATGTGAGGGACATATTCGGTTCTCCCTGTTGTTGTGGGCAGATAGTTAGCGACCGGCTCCGGACGTGAGTCGGCGGATGTTCTTGGTAAGAAAGAGTTGGCGTAGATGCGTGGTGGCCTGCACGACCTCTTCGGTAAGGTCGAGCGCGTCACGCTGATGATCCAGTCGGCGCGAACGCAACACCGGGAGCACCACCTGTTCCACCAAGCCGGTCTCGCGGTCCACGGCGCTCTTCAGGATGCGGAGATTCTTGGGACGCAGCCCCACCTGGGCGAGACGGACCGCCGCGCCAACTACGGCGGCATCCAATTCTCCGTAGCGTTTCACGCCGCTCACCTGCCGGCCGCGAATGAGCTCATACTCTTCGAGCTCGCTGAGCAACGCCGCGTCGGCACCCGTCAACTGCTGAACCTCGTCCGCGGTGTGCTCAACCATATGGCCAACCGGCTCGATGAAGTCGGCCTTCCGCGGAGCATGGCGGACACCGCCGGCCACTGGCGCGCCGCCACCGCGCTCCATTTCGCGCCGGATGACTTTGAGAGGCAGGTACTCATCGCGCTGCATCGTGAGAATGCGCTCCAACCGGGCGTAGTCCTCCTGAGAGAACAAGCGATAGCCGGAACGGGTTCGCTTTGGCGTAATGAGCTGCTGCTCCTCCAGGTACCTCACTTTGCTCACGCTGATATCCGGGAACTCGGCGCGCAGTCGCTTAACCACGGACCCGATCGTGAGGAGCTCCTGCGCGCCGATATCGAGCTGTACCTCCTCATCCGCGGGAGCACTAGGCTGAAGCGGCTGATCCACGGAGGCCGACGTGGCTTCGCTCATGACATCCTCGCTGTCACTGCGTGATGAAGGTCAACTTGTACTTGCCAATCTGTAACTCGTCGCCATCGGTGAGGAGTTGCCGCTCGACCCGCTTGCGGTTGACGTAGGTACCGTTCAGGCTCCCCCGATCGACAACCGAGTACGCGCTCCCCTCGCGCTCGATCACCGCGTGATTGCGCGAGACGGTGACGTCGTCAAGGAAGATGCCGGAATCCGGATGTCGGCCAATGGTCACTTGATCGACCTGCAGCGGATACGTCTCCCCGGCTCTCCCCCCGCCGCTGCGGATAACGAGCGAGGCACCCTCGGGCAGGATGTCGTGTGGCGACGCGGCCTCCTGCTCCTCTTCCCCCGGCACATAGCTGAGCGTAGTCTGCGTTTCGTCTTGATCCTGAAGAAGGCTTGCTCCGCAGCGAGCGCAGAAACCGGAACCCTCGGTATTGCGAAAGCCGCAGCTTGGGCAGAACACGCTAGTCCTCCCCACCCTCGGCGTCGGTGTTCGCGCGGGACATCAGCGGCCCCATACCGGCCAGGATTTGCGAAAGCCGGTCGAGATCGGTTGCCGTGATGATGGACTTGCCGGCCTCGCGGGCTTGCTGGAGACGCATCACCAGTTCAGCGCGGAGAATATCGATCTCGGCGTGCAGAACGCGCCGCCGGCGAGAGATCTCCCGTTCTTCCGCCTCAAACTGGGCGATCAGATCTCTGAGTTCCTGGTCTGAACGCGACACAAAGTCGACAATGTCGTCCACCGGACACACCTCCCTTTTGGCGACCGGACGTACAGGGTACAGGACCGGAGCTCAACCTTCAAGTACAGATTGAGGCCTAAGGCATTTTGAACTGCGTGACGATACTGGTAAAAACGTGACGCCGCTGCGAACGACGAAGAGCGCAAGATGGGAGGAGTAGGTGGCCACTCGCAGAGGGCTCGTGATCACCGATCGCCAAGTTGACCGTTCCGACGCTCTGCTCTGGGAGTTGAAGCGGCTGCTCGACTGCGGCTTCCTCGCTCTGGTGACCACTGCCGGACAGCCCATCACCACAGCTAGCGATGAAGATCACCCGGAGACTCTCTCTCTAGCTTCGCTGACGGCGAGCGCATTCGCCGCTACACGGCAGCTCGCCGAGATCCTCAATGAGCGCGAGTTCACGCTCCTTTTCCATGAAGGCGACAGCGTGAACCTCCACGTGGCTCAAGTTACCGAACAGATTCTTCTGCTCATCACCTTCGGTCGCGACGTGCCGATCGGAAAGGTACGCTTGTACACGCAGCGGGCGATCGTCGTCCTGGCTCGCATTCTGCGAGAGGACGACGCGCCAGATACCCAGCTTAAGGTGGACGAGTTCTACGAGGCCACCGCGGATCGACGGATCGACGAGCTGTTCTGCGACAATGGGCCAGACTGCTTGACAGATCCGGCGTGACCCGCCGCTCTGTCTGTACAGGGGTGGACCGAAGGAGTTTTCACTGTGCCACTGGTTAACTTCGCCGCACGGGAGATCAACTACAAAGTTGTCTACTACGGCTGTGGCCTCTGCGGTAAAACGACGAACATCCAGTACATCCATCGCAAGATCAATCCAGACGCCCGCGGCAAGCTGGTATCCATTGCCACCGAGGAAGAGCGCACGCTCTACTTCGACTTCCTCCCCCTCACCTTGGGCACTGTACGCGGCATGAAGACTCGCTTCCATCTGTACACCGTGCCCGGACAGAGCTACTACAACGCGAGCCGCAAGCTCGTGCTGCAAGGCGTCGACGGCATCGTCTTTGTGGCCGACTCCCAAATCACCAGACTGGACGAGAACGTCGCCAGCTATCTCAATCTCTGGGACAATCTCCTCGCTCAGGGCGACGATCTCTCGCGCATCGGCTTCGTGATCCAACTCAACAAGCGAGACCTCACGGACGTATTTTCCGTCGAGGATCTCAACGAGCTACTCAACCACACCGGCTCGCCGCTCGTACCGTCCTCGGCCGTCCAGGGGACCGGGGTCTTCGAGACGCTCAAGACAGTCTGCAAGCAGGTCATCGCGAAGACCGCTTGACAGACCTGGGCAGCGCAGACACAGCGTAGGCTCGGTAGGTTCGCTGAGAGGAAATCCTCAGCCGGCCAGTTACTGGGTACGCGTGCCCACGCGCTTCACCCAGTCTCGCGGCTGATAGACGGAGAAGAAGCGATCTCGGCGCACGATCCTGTTCCCCTCCCGCACCGTGCGGTTGACGGTGATGGCGTAGCCAGGGGCTCCCTGCTCGAGACGGGTAACGCCGCGGGAGATCGTGGCATCGGAGATGATGCGTGGATGAGTGCGGGTGTACACCGGTGCTCGGACAGCCTGCATGTCGCCGGTACGATACTGCACACTGCGACCCGTGGCACCCACGATCACGACCGTGAGCGAGCTGGCGTCGCTCCACGTACGAATCATGAGCGGCCGTCCGGTGTCGTTACGGAAGCGTAAGTCGGCCGCGCCCCACGCTACGGCGGCGTCGCGGCCGAGAGGGTAGTGTTCGATGGCGAACTGGTGACAATGGCGCTCCACAACTGGCAGGCCGGCGAAGAACACCGCGTTGAAGAGAGTGGTGGCGAATTGGCATACACCGCCACCAACGCCCTCGCGTAGCACGCCATCCACGATCACCGGCGCGTAGTCGAAGCCGCGGTTGAGCGTGCGCGGGCCCACGATTTCGTTGAGGGAGAACACGGCACCCGCACGAACGATGGTACCGTCTACCAGCTCGGCGCAGCGTCGTATGTTGGTCGCGCGGGCCTCATTCTCCGGCGAGAAGTACGTGGTGAACTCGGACCCCAGCGCGGCCAAACCCATCTCCCGGAGCTCTTCCGTGGTGACACGAGGAGGGACTGCGGCGAGCCGGATACGCACGGTACGGGAACCGCTGCCGGTGACGACGCGGTCCAGATCCTCTATGAGGCGCTCCATGTCAATACGCGCTCCCTCTCGGCTTTGCGTAATGACGACCTGATTCCCGCGCACCTTTACGGTTGCGTCCACCGCCGTGCGCTCTACATCGCCGAACGCTCGGCGCACCGCGGCTTCCATGGCCGCGGTGGCAAACGTGAGGGGGCTACTCTGTGTACCTGCACCGGTGTTGATCTTCAGGAGCGGCGCTAAGCGCGCAGGTGAGAGCGTCAGCGAGCGGGAGCGGTACCGCAGCACGATCGGCCAGCGAAGATAAGCTGCGGCGGTGGCCGCGCGTTCCTCCACTTCAGCGGTGGTGACATCCGGTTCCATCGTCACCGTAGGCACTACGCCGTCGAACTGGCGCCCGGTAGCCACCCTCGCGAGGATGGCGCGCTCAAGGGCGAGAGCATCCACGGCCACGCCATCCTGCGACGGCACTACGCTCAGGTCGCCGTTGAGCAACCGCAACGACGCGTCTTGCGCCGGCACATCCACCGCATCGCGGATCACTACGAGACCTCTGGTGTACCGGTCGGAATCCACACGAAGCTTGAGGGGCACCGCGCCTCCGCCGTTTCCTACGTAGATGTGGAGGTCTGCAAACGGCAGTGCCGCGCGGCCGCGCTGCATGACCGCGCGTACAGTCGCCGCCACATCGACCTCGATGCCCAGGCTCGCTAGCGGAAGATGAAAGGTCTGGTCAGCTACCCGCAGAGTGACCGTAAGCACGCCGCGCCGACCGAGCGCCTCCGCGATAGCGGTTTCGGCCTGCCCGCGAGTGAACCCCTCAAGCTGCACGCCGAGCACCTGGACGCCGGAGGCTACCACGTCCGCGTGAGCGGCCTGCAGCCAGCCGAACCAGCCCGCCGCCGCACCTATCGTTAACACGAGTGCTGCGAGGAGCGTCGTCCAGCGGCGCGTCTCGCGCCTGCCCCCCTCATCGGCCGTCACCGGCTGGACGGAGGACTCGATCCGCATCTCTGAGGGGCCAGCGACGGAGCTCCCCGGCCCCTCTCCCTCATTCACCCTGTTCAACGACCGTACGTACAGCGTGGACAAACCGCTCAGCCAAGTCGGCTGAGGCCGATGGGTTCTCCGCCTCGGCGTACACGTGGAAGAGCGCCTCGTCGGCGTCGGGAAACACCTGGACCCACTCCCCGCCGTAGTCGACGCGGATGCCATCCATGAGCCCGATGTCCCCCTCAGTCCGTCGCTGTACCTCTTCGGTGAGCGTACGCATCACGGTGCCTTTGAGCGCCCAGGGGCAGGCGGCCGTCCTGTGCACCAGCGCGCTGGTCGGCAGTTCGGCGACGAGCTCCGAGAGCGACTTGGAGCATGGCGCCAGAAGCTCGAGGAGTTTCGCCAAGCTCACCACCGCATCGTAGGCAAACAGAAACTGCGGGAAGATGTAGCCACCATTCGTGCTGCCCGCGAACACGACTCTGTCGCGGGTGGCCGCATCCGTGAGTGCCGACAGGCTCGTCTTCGTACGGATCACCTGAACGTCGTACTCAGCCGCAATGCTGTCCGCGAGTCGCGTTACGGTGGCTGGCAGCGCGATGCTCGCCCCGCTCCCGGCGGCCGCGACGCACACGAGGCGCACGTAGAGGAGCAGTGCTCTCTCCTGAGGAATTCGTGCGCCCCGTTCGTCTACCAGGAACAGCAACTCCGCGGCTGGATCGAACACAGCACCGAGATCCGCACCCAACACACGCACCAGCCGCTGCATGGCGGTCACACTAGAGGCGGCGTCGAACCCCCCTACGACACGTCTGCCGGCGAAGGCGTTTACCGCCACAACCTCAGCGGGTACCGCCGCGCTGAGCGGCTGCAGCGCCGAGGCGGGCGAGTGCGCATAGTCGACGACGTAACGGAATCCGCGCGCCTCGATCCGCTGGTAGTCACACGCGCGTTGCAGCGCGCGCAGGTATGTCTCGGCCGCGCGATCGGGGTAGTCGACGTCGCCCAACTCCGAGTAGTACGCGCGCCGGAAGTCCTCGCGCCCGTAGTATCGCTCGATGGCCTTCTGCGAGCTCTCGCTCAAAGGGACCCCGGGAGGCTCAAAGACCTGGATCTGCAGCATCTCGGGGTCCCAGCCTGAGACGCGTACATGGATACCGCCTTGCGCGCTCCCCACTTTGATCTGGTGCCGATTGACGGCCGGTGTGCATATGCGCAGGTCGCGAACCGACACACCGGTGGAACTGAGCCCAGAGATGATCGCTCGTTTGACGACGCGCGAGGCGGGAGCAGCGTCGCGCGACGTCATTACCACGTCGCCCTTCCGCAGCACCGTGCCGTACGCCATGGCCATTCTGAGGCCAAGCTCGGCAGTGATGTCGATGTTGGCGAGCCCTACGATGCCGTCTTTGCCGAAGAGCTGCGAGGTACCGCGCGACTCCCAGATAATGCTGCTCTTAATCTGAGCGCCTGAATCGACGCTCTTGAACGGATAGATCTTGACATCGGGGCCCACGAACGCTTGTTCGCCGATGATGCACTCGTCGCCGACGGCCGATCCCTCGCTGAGGATGACGCCCGCCTTGATATCGCAGTTCTTGCCCACGATGGTGCCGTGTAGCACACTGGTGCTCCCCACGTAGGTATTGGAGTCGACCACGCAGTTGCCCAACTCGGCGTGACTCTTGACCACCACGTTGTTGCCGAGCACCGTGTACGGCGAGATGCGTGCCTCACGGTCTATCTTGGCGTAGTTACCTAGGAAAGCTGGGCCGCGCACGTTCTCCAGAGAATCCAGACTGACGTTCTCGCCGATGCGAACGTTGTTCTGCAGCTTGATGCCCGGAAGCTGCGCTCCCCTCACCCTGCCGTCTAGTAGATCGCGCCCGGCAGCCAGGTACTGCGGGAGGCTGCCGATATCCTGCCAATACCCCTCGGCGATGTAGCCGTACAGCGGAGCTCCCATGCTGAAGAGTTTTGGAAACAGGTCTTGACTGAAATCGTACGGAGTATCGCTAGGGATGTGGTCGAAGACCTCGGGTTCCATGACGTAGATGCCGGTATTGACCGTGTCGCTGAATACCTGACCCCAGGTGGGCTTCTCGAGGAACCGCTCGATGCGCCCCTCTTCGTTGACGACGACGACGCCGAACTCCAGCGGGTTCTGTACACGCTTGAGGGCGACGGTCACCAGCGAGCCAACACGCTTGTGGAAGTCGACAACGTCGGTGAGGTCGAAGTCTGTGAGTGCGTCGCCAGAGATAACCAGGAACGGCTCTTCCCCCAGGTGTTCCTCGGTGAGTTTAACGCTCCCCGCCGTGCCCATGGGCGCTTCCTCGGTGGAGTACGTCATGTTCACGCCCAGTGCCGAGCCATCGTCGAAGTATCCGCGAATCAGCTTGGGGAGAAACGCCAGGGTAACCACGATGTCGGTGATGTGGTGCTCGCGCAATAGCTCGACCGTGTACTCCATGCACGGCTTGCCGCAGAGAGGGACCATAGGCTTGGGTTGATTGCTGGTCAGTGGGCGCAGGCGAGTGCCTTCTCCTCCGGCCATGACGACGGCTCGCATGGTTCACCTCCCGTTCTCGAGGTCCAGGGGGATGCTCTCCGCAACCTATGCTAGCAGATGACCGCTCGGCACGGTGGTCGAGTGCTGTGTCCGGTCCGTGCGACGAAAAGCGCTATACGGCCGCTGGTCGCGCGCGCCGGGCGCGAAAGTAGCGCATCACGTACAGGCAGCCGGTGTACAGGTAGAGTGCTCCGCCCACGATGTACAGCGGCCATGCGATGAAGCGCACGCCGATCATGAAGAAGCCGACCGACCACGCCAGTACGAACGTAGCCCACTTGCCACTGCGCAGCACCTGCACCTCCCCCCGCCGTGAGCCGACGAGAACAGCGGAAGCTACGATCAGCAGCACGTCTCTGCCCACGACTGGGGCGACGGCCCACCACGGCATGGTCCCGTAGTAGACATACGCCCCGAATGCCGTGAGGAAGAATGCTCGGTCTACGAGCGGATCGAGCACCTGCCCAAGACGGGTGACGGCATTGTACTTGCGCGCGATGTAGCCATCCGCCAAATCGCTCCAGGTAGCGAACCACATCAGGAGAGCTGCCTTCCAGGCAAAGCCCGGCGCTTGCCAGCCGTATATCCAGACGAACACGGGCAGGCAGGCGAAGCGGAAGAGTGTCAGCGCGTTGGGGACGTACCGGATCATCTCGGGGAGGAGTCTACCAAAGAGGCGCACGGCAGGCCCCCGCCCGACTCAGATTCACGGGGGACGAGATGGCCGCCGCGCGGCTTCGGCGCATGGCATTCCCCGTGAGCAAGTACCTCTCGCGAGCCCGAGGTACCGCGCTCGCGGCATAGGTGTCCCCCGCGGAGAGCACTACCGCGCGGCCACAGCGGCTGTGCTAGACTTGGCACCCGCGGTCGGCGTGTGGCGCAGCTTGGTTAGCGCACCAGTCTGGGGGACTGGGGGTCGCCAGTTCGAATCTGGCCACGCCGACCATCTTTTCCCTGCTAATGAGCACCTCCCTCAATTCCTGCGTCTTGGTTGCCGGCCAAATAGTCACGCGAATAGTCACGAGGAGTCTGCACATGGGGCGCGAGAATGGCTCCCGCAATCATGTCTGCCGCCTGTCGCTGCACCGATGGAATCACGTGCGAGTAGACGTCCATGGTCACGTCGATCGAGCTGTGGCCGAGCCCATCGGCGACGACCTTTGGGTGCACGCCGCGCTGTAGGCTGATCGTCGCGTAGCCGTGCCGCAGGTCGTGCAAGCGGATAACGGGCAGGCCGGCAGCCTTCGCCACGCGACGAAAGTCGCGGGTGACGTAGTCGGGCCGCACAGGGCTCCCGTCCTGCCACGTGAAGACGTAGTCTCCCCCACGCCGCCAAGCATCGCCGGCATGCTCCCGCTCGCGCGCCTGCTGTTGCTGCCACTCCGCAAGGACAGCGACGACCTGGGGCGCGAGCGCGACCATACGCCGACTGCTGGCCGTCTTGGGGGTGCTGTCTACCGCCTTATTGCCGACGAGCACGAGCGCGTTACTGACTGAGGCCACGCCCGCCTGCAGGTCGAGATCCGGCCATCGCAGGCCGCACACCTCGCCGCGCCTCATACCACTGAGCGCGACCAGATACCAGAGCGCGCGCTGCATCGGCTCTGGAGGCTTCGTTTGAGTGTAGGTATATTCCCGGCCCGCACGGCTCTTGCGGGTGCCCTTAACGACCCTCTCAGAGCCGCATACGACGTCCACGTGAGCAAGAAAGGCTGCGAGCTCTTCCGTGCCCCACGTCTGCATTGGCCGCGCCGTGGAACGATGGGACGGGGCCTCCACCACGTCTTCCGCCGGACTGCGAACGAGAATCCCGGAGCGTACGGCGTCGCGTAGGATGCGATGGAGTACAGCGCGCACGTTACCCAGGCTGTGCTCGCCAAGGCCGCCGGGCCGACTCTTGCTCGCCCGACCGGACTCGCGCAGATCTGCATACAGGCGCGAGAGATGCCGGCCACGGAGTTGCTGTAAGCGCTTATCGCCGATCCGCGGCAGCACGTAGCAGTTTAGGATCATCTCGTAGAGTGCGACCGTCGTCGCTTTCCGCTTGCCGGCGCGCACCAAAGGTAGCCACTCGTCTTCCACGTACTCGCGCAGCGTCACATCGTCGGGGTTCACATGCTGGCCGTCGTGGAGGGCCTTCAACTCCGCCGTGAGCGCCTTCTGCGCTGCCTTCTGGGTGAGGAAGCCGCCGCGGGCAACCTGTCGCCGCTGTAGCCCCTCGTCGACCATGCGACCGCTGCAGCCGGGATGTGGGCACGTGCTAAGCGATACACGGTCCGCCCAACGGGTTCGGCCACAGACCGCGCACCGCTGCCGGGGTTGCTTGCCCAGGTCGACCACGTAGCGCCAGCCGGAGCCGTAGCGAACAACGCGACCTCTCACGGCTGCACCCTCCGCCGCTGCGACTTGCGACGACGATACTCGCGCTGCTTCTGGGCAGCCCGACACTCTGAGGAACAGAAGCGCACACGCTCAGGCCGTGACACCGTCCTCTCGTCTGTAGAACGTTGGCGCACGAACAACCTCTCGCACGTCTCGTTTGCACAGACGAGGTACCTAGCTTGCTCCACGATGTGGTTGTACATCTGCAGGATCATGACCTCATAGGTGGATATGAGCAGCGGAGCCCCATAGCCCTCGCTGGGCCTGCGGCCGCACTCGTGCGGGTCGAGTAGTTCAAGCCTCACTGTCTGACGAGCCAGGGCAGAATTGACGAAGTCCACGAGATTCTCGCCCGCTTTTTCTCGTGTCGTGGGCGGCGTAAACACAAATGAATCGCTCCAAGCCTGGGCGACATCTCTCTCCCCAATGTCGTCGCACATCCATCGCCAAAGCAGCGTGAGATTGCGCACTAAGGCGAGGTACATACGTACTTCATCGACGTGTATCTCATTGGCTATGTTGAGCCCATCGACGGAGTCAAAATACGAGTAACGTCGCGCCCTGATGGTTTTAGCTAAGTCGCCAAACCGCTTGATCCTCGCTCGCCTAGCTCTGTCGGACTCCTGCTCGGACACGCTCCACGAATCCGGAAGCTCTCGCCACGGCCACCACCCCGGACTCCCGTAGCGCCCGACGAAATCCGCAAGCGCGCTGACGTCTCGCATGTCGACGTCGTGGGCCTCGCGCAGATACAGCTCCGCCGGCAGCCTCGTGTCTGTCCAGCTCTCCCCTGCGTAGTCAATTTCGATCCACGGATCACTCACTGAGAGAACCTCAAACACCGGCACGGTCGGCAGTGGCACTACCACAGGCGGCCAAGCCGTTACCTCTAAGTGTGATTGTGCGTTACCGCTCATATCATGTAGAACCATAACGACACAAGCAAACCCTGTCAAGCATCAGGAGGCAAGAAACGTGATCGAGTCAAGAGTCGCCACTGCCATTGCCGAGCTGCGTAGTCAGCCGCACGTGAGCGTCGAGACGGCGGGTCGTGCCCTGAACGTCGGGCGTGGGCTCGCCTATGAGATGGCGCGTCGTGGGGAGCTGCCCGTGCTGCGCCTGGGGCGACGGAAGATCCGCGTGCTATCGCGGCCGCTGCTGGACAAGTTGCAGGCCTCGGACTAGGGGCCGACGGAAAGGGACAGTCACGAAGACGGAGCCACCACAAATGCACGAGAAAGCGCGAAGCCTGGGGTGCCGCCAAGCACTTCCCCAGGCCTCGGACGAACGTCGCGTTCGCAATCGCAGTGTAGCACGAGAATACCGCGGGGCCACGTCAGCCGTGCGCCGCGCCGCGTACCGGCTACCCGATCCGGTCCGCTCTGAAGCCGATTTCCTGCGCTTCACACACGCCGACGTGGCCGCTATGCCACACGGGGCCAAGTGGGCTGAGCACTACGCCGCCCGTCGCGCCTTGGCCGACCTGCTGCGCAGCGACCCGGAGCGCGTGATACTTGACGTCCACGGATGGCCGACGCCGGCCGTCGACTGGCTGCGCGAGAGGATACGCCACACCCGGACGTGCGAGCCTTGAGCCCGGACATATGGCCCGAGGCCTCTGAAGGGGCGGTCATCGGGGCGGCGCTCGTCAATGCGGCGGCGCTGGATCTGGTCACGCGCGAGCTGCCATCGGGCGACATGTACCGCGCGCGCGAGCAGAAGATCCTCGCCACCATTCACGAGATGCACGCCGCCGGCCAAGCCGTTGACGTGCTGACCGTATCGCACCGGCTGCCGGCGCAGCGCGACTACCTACACGCCCTCTGCGACACGCCGTTCGTGGCTGCCAACGTGCGCGAGTACATCGCCGCTGTGCGCAGCACCGCCGCAAAGCGACGGCTGAAGCGAACCGCCATCGAGCTGGCCGAGAAGGTGGCCGCCAGCAATGGCGATGTGTCGGCTCTGCTGGACGACTACGCCAAGACAGCCGCTGCCGCTGTGGAGCGCGAGCGGAACGCGACCGCACTACCGGCGACGATCACCGCCGCGGACCTCTTCGCATCCCCGGACACGCAGCTCGACATGCTCTGTGAGCCGTATTTCGCCTTCGGCACCATCGGGCTTCTGGCAGCCTTCGCCAAGGATGGCAAGTCGGAGCTGCTACGCCACGCCATCCGCGCCACCCTTACCGGAGGCCTGTTCCTGGACAAGCGCGCGCAACAGCGCCGCACGCTGCTGCTCAGTGAAGAGGGCCGCCGCACGACCCGCAGGGGACTTGAGCGCGCCGGCATCGCTCCGACCGACGACCTGCACATCATGTTTCGTGCCGAGTGCACGCACGAGAACGCCGCCCTGGCGGAGCGCGTGGCCGCCCTCGTGCGCCACTACGGCTTCGGCTTTGTGATCGTCGACACCATCGGCGCGTGGCTTGGCGTGGAGGATGAGAACGACGCGATGCAAATCCAGCAAGCGCTGCAGGCGTGGCGTCCGGTCGCCGAGATGGGCGCCTGCCTGTGGTTCGCCGCCCATGCTCGCAAGGCCGCCGGCCGAGGTGTCAACGCCGTGCGCGGCTCCTCAGCACTGGCCGGCGCCGTGGATTGTGTGCTGACGCTGCGCCGCCTGCCGGATAAGCCCGCCCATCGCCGCGAGCTCTGCGCGTATGGACGCTTCGACGACTTGCCCGAGACCGTACAGATTGAGCTGCGAGATGGCGAGTATCGGCTGCTGGGCGAGAGCGGCAGTGTGACCCGCTCCGACCAACGCTCCCTCGTGCTTTCCGCGATCCCCGCCACGCGCTCCGAGGCCGTGACGGCTGAGCAGGTGGAGGCCGCGCTGGGCGGAGACCTGAAGCGAACCGCCATCTACGACGTGCTGCGCGGGCTCGTCAACGACGGCGTGATCGTGCAGGAGAAGGGTGCGAATCCTGCCCATCCCCGCAGCGCCGCGTACTGGCGGGCGGAGCCGTGACCGTCCGTCCGCCTATAGAGAGTCTGGACGGACGGACGAATGAGCGTGTGAGAGTCAGCGGCTTCGCTGCCGCTGCTGACTCACTCACTCACGTCCTTGACCGTCCGTCCGCACGTATACCTATAGCGGACGGACGGACGCCCACGAGGGCCTAGGGGCGAGGGCCCATAAAGGGGTTGGGGCCTGCGCATGCGTCGGGGCCCGCGCTTGCACAGATCTGAGTTGGGAGATTTTTCGTGGAGGGGCGCCCGGAAAGATCGAGCGACTACCCGCCGCGCATGCGCCCCGGCCACGAGCCGCACAGCCAAGGAATTGAGAAAATGCGCGGCCAAGTACCCCTGCCGCAACTCCCGGACGAATAAATCCGCCGAGAAGCTGCCGGGGCGAGGCTCTCTACGTATTCTTTTGCTACGGCCCCGTAGTAGTCACCACACAACAAGAGCTAGTTGGCCTCCCTTGAGCCGCCCCGGCTTCAGTGCCATGGCTTTTATGAGTATTGATCCGTCCGGCCACAACCGTATGATGGTTACCACACGCTGTAGGAACCTCAGATGGTCTCCTTGAGGGTTGGGTAATCGAAGCGGGGGCGATACGTATTATGAAGACTAAGCACGTGCTATTTCTCTTTGCGATAGCGTCCCTTGTCGCGGTAGCGGGATGCGGCAGCAGCAACACCACGAACCCTCCAGCGACAGATTCATCCACCCCGGCAGCGGTCGCGCCAAGCGACGATCCAACGCCTGTCGAGGCCGATGCGAGCATTATCAAGATCGAAAAGGTGGGCTTTTCGCAAACTAGGGATGGGGTTTGCTGGGGCGCGGTTCTCCGCAACACGGATAAGTCAACCGATGCCATAGATGTCACGGTCACGGTCAGCTTCGTGGCGGCAGACGGAACAATTCTCGGCAGCGACAGTCACGAGATATCTGTTGTCCCTGCCGGACGACTCTACTATTCAGCTGGAAGGGGCTTGGCAGAGGAGGAGGGAGTCGCAAGGATTGAGACATCTGTGGACGTGGGTTCCTGTGCCGCGGCTACCTACGCCCCACCGGAAGTCACCAATGTGCGCGTGACGTGGGACGATAGCTGGACCACATATCGCGTCCACGGTCGAGTCACCAACACCCTGAAGAGCGTGCTACCGTCGTCAACGAGGATCACGGCTGTAGTCTTTGACGCTAGCGGCAGAGTGATCGGCGGCGGGTTTGGCACCCTCCCTGCCGATCTTCCGGGAGGCCGCAGGGCTGCCTTCTCCCTTGCAGCCACCGCCTGCCCGTATGGCTCAGTCGAGAGCGCGAAGGTTTCCGTCGATGTCAGGTTTGCCGACTAGGTAAAAGAAAGCGCCCCTGCCGCGAGAGGGGGGACGGCAGGGGCGCGAGGCTAGCGGTTGGCTATCAACACCGCCGCGGTCTCTGCGGCCTCACATGTCTGATCGAAAAACAGCCAGTGCAGATTCGCAGAGATGATACTGACCGAGGGAGACGGGCGCGCTCTCTTCTTCCGTCGCAGACTGTCGCCTGTTTGGGCAATGATTTGTACTCCATTTCCTTGCCTGTCAGCTCGTCCATGATCCTCCGAAATAGTCACGGATTTAGTCACAAGAAGTTGCGCGGGTGTGTGTTTTCCCATGACTGCTCGTGACGCGCCCAGTACAAATAGCCTGCTAAACGGCATATATGGTCACAGGCCATCCCCTGCTGGTACGTGCGTGGCGAGTCTGGGGGACTGGGGGTCGCCAGTTCGAATCTGGCCACGCCGACCATCATCTTTTTCGCCTTCAGTATTCGGGTGATATGGCCGAATACGTCTGAGGTATCCTTTAGAATCACGGATGCTTTGCAGCAGCTGCGCGAACCACGGGAGGAGTGTCAAGCGCGGTGCCGGCCGACGTCCTGTTCGTCTATAACGATGTCACTGCGCACACAGGGTATACCTGTGGGCTCGGGTTGGCGGCACTCTCCTCCTACATCCGAAGCCATGGCTTCGTCAGTTCACTGGTCTACTACCGGCACGAGAGCGACCTGCCGTATGTTCTCGAGACTGCTCGCCGTATCGACCCTTGCCTCGTTGGCTTCTACGGCCCGTCCTCCGGCTTTGCCGCCCTGCAGCGGCTTTCGGTGGCTCTCAGACAGGCCATGCCCCAACTACCACAGATGTACGGCGGCCCAGACGCAACGCTGTGCCCCGAACGTCTGCTCACCACGCCTTCGCTGGATGCCGTGTGCGTCGGCTACGGCGAACGGCCACTCGTCGAGACCCTCCGCCGCATCCAGGCGGGCCGCGAGTTCACAGGTGTTCAGGGGCTGTGGGCAGCTCCTCGAAATGGCGCTCGCGGTACCGTTGTGCAGAATCCGCCGAACGCCAACCTGGACGACCTCGACGAGGCCATCGGGTTCGATCACGAGCTGTTTCTGCGCGCGCTAGCCAGGTTTCGCGACTTCCGGCGGGACGAGCAGAGTCTCGAGATCATCCTCACGCGGGGGTGCCCACGACACTGCGCATTCTGTTCCAACGCCGCGTTGCGAAAGGTCCTCGGGGCGCGAATCCCCCGTCCATCGGTCGACGCGGCGATCCGAGTAGTCAACGAGTGCCTGGAGGCGACCGAGCTACGGCATATCACCTTCCACGACGACGACCTCGCTCTCGACCGCGCGTGGTTCCGGGACTTCATGGAGCGCTACCGCCAGGAGATACGGACGCCGTTCTGGTGCAACCTTCGCGCCGACGGCTTCGACAAGGAGGATCTCCACCTCCTCAAAGCGGCAGGTGCCACGCGAGTATTCGTCGGTATCGAGTCCGGCAACGCGTACGTTCGCAATAAGCTCATGCGGAAGGGTCTCAGCGATGAGGCCATAGTGCACGGGTTTCGTCTGCTCCACGAGGCGCAGCTCCCCGCCATAAGTCAGAACATCATCGGAACGCCAGGTGAGACACCCAGGCAGTTCCTGGATACCGTGCGCATGAACGCCCGCATAGCGCCTCACAGCGCCATACTCAGCGTCTTCTACCCGTACCCCAAGACACACCTCGCGGATGTCTGTAGCGAACGGGGTCTTCTCGACGGCACGGTGTTACGACAGGAGCGAGAGGAAGCGTGGTTGGATACCCCGGAGTTCCCTCGAGCCGCCATCGGGTCGTATCGCCGACGCTTTGACTGCCTCATCCGCTACGAGCAACTGCGGCAAGCCCACCCGCTGCTGCTGCCCGTGCCGCTCACGCCACTCACGGCGGCGCCTCTCGCGGGTGCTCTCCGTCTCTACCGTCGACTCCACGCCGCCCTTTTGCCCAGCAAGCGACGGAAGGACGTTCGGCAGCCGGAAGGCCCCTGCTAGATGTCGTGCTGGGCGATAGCGTGCAGACCATGAACTCTCCCGCCCCCTCACCGACTCTGAAGCACAGCGACAGTTCGCCGATCACGATCGCTGAGCATCGTGGTGTAGCCAGTCTCGACCACGTCGCTCGAGACTGGAGGAGACTCTATGCCGAGATGTCGCAGCGCACGGGTTTTCACGTCTACGAAGCACATCGCGCGTACGTGCCCACCGTTATGGCCGAGCCTGACCACTTGCGCTGTGTCATCATCTCCGTCGATGCCACAGCAAGGGCCATCTGCCCACTGGAGAGTCGTAGCGTGCACATACTCGGACGCCCCGTCCGTGTGTGGAGGCTCACGCTTCCTTCGCACTTTCCCATGGGCGATGTGATCTGCCCCGACGAAGCCGTACGGCGCCAGCTCCTCCCACTGCTCACCCACTACCTCCGGCGCAGTGCTGGAGGTCGTCGGCTTCTCATCCTCGGTCCCCTGCCTCAGACCTCGCCCCTGTGGGCGGGGTTGGCGGAGCTGGCGCCGTACGACTACTGCCTCTCTCGTACCAGTCACGTGTACGTGTTCGACTCCAGGCAACCGTTCGAGGTGCTTCTGAAGAGACTGGCGCGGAGGTACCGCGCCGACCTTCGGAGACGCTATCGTCGACTGGAAGCTCTCGGGAACGTGCGCTTTGCCACCGTGGCGAATACAGCCCAGTTGCCAGCGCATCTCGAGGCGTTCTTCGACCTGGAAGCCCGCGGATGGAAGGGCCGGCCGGGCGTGGGAAAGGCGATACGTCTGCGGAAAGGCCAACCTGACTTCTTTCGCGACTTCGTCGCGCGAATGGACGGTGAAGACGATCATTGTGAGATCAATGAACTCCACGCCGATGGCCGCTGCATCGCCTCGCTTCTGTGTATGCGCACAGGCGATGAATACGCGATCATGAAGACTGCATATGATGAGAAGTACGCCCACGTAGCCCCGGGGCTCCTCCTCCTGCGCCACACACTCGAACGTTGCTGCGCGGACCCGCGTATTGCCCGTGTGAACATGCTGGGCGATGCCGCATGGCTCCGACCATGGCACCCCGACCGAATGGAGATGCAGCAGGCTTACATCGCTCTGGGTCGTTGGTCGCGATGGCCGCTCATCGCCGCTCTGGAGTTCCGCTTCGGATACGGCCGTCGCGCCGCTCGCTGGCTTCGGGGCAAGATGACGCCGGCGTGCAAGCTGATTCACAGGAAGGAGACCGTCGGCCGCCGGTCAGGCTCCGGCGGCCTCGGTCAGTAACTCCGTAACCTCGTTCGTAACCGGTGCCTCGCAGACGAGGATCTTATAGAGCGTGTCGGCGAGGCCCGGAGCTTCACCCAAGACCTGTGTCACTTGGCGCAGTCTGTACTCGAGGAAGTAGTCGGGTGCTACTCGCAGCGCGGCCGCCAGATTCTGGATTACTGGATCCGCCGGTACAGGCCGGCTCCCCTTGGTGAGATGGTTCAGATAGCCCGCGGATAGCTGTGTCTTATAGGCGAGCTGACGGTAACTCAAGCGGCGCTCCTCCATGAGCACCTTCAGCGCGTCGGGGAATGCTAGCGTGCTGAAACGGCGCTCTGGGGAACAAGTCACCATCGTTCGGCTTGCGGAGAGCGAGGAGTTTAGCTGTTCTGCATAGACTCGCATGTCACTACCTGTATCGTGCCAAGACAGGCGACACTTGAGCTTTGCGTACTGGAACATCTGTTGCCCTGCCAGACAACACCGTGCCAGAGCGTGTTAGCGTACTCCTAAGCTCCGCGCAACGGCCCCGCTCTCCGCTCCGTGCGCTGGGGTTACAGAAGCTCGCCGAGCAACTCGCGGAGCCACTCGGCAGCCACTCGTGCGACTTCCTCGGCCGCTACATCCAGACGCTGCGCGTCCGAGCGACGCTTGAGCTCGACGAGTCCCTCGGCGGCGCGCTTGCCTACTACGATCTGTATGGGGCAGCCGAGCAGATCGGCGTCTTTGAACTTGACGCCCGGCGAGACCTCGCGGTCGTCGAGCAGGACGTCGAGGGAGACGCTCGGCCGGCGTTCTTCCCCCGGCAGCCACACGGCATTCAGCTGTTCGTATACCTGCTCACCGAGCTGGGCCTGCGTGGGATCTCCGGGCTTGATCACCACTACGTGCACGTGGAACGGCGCGATGGTCGCTGGCCACACAATGCCGTCCGCATCGTTATGCTGTTCGACGGCGGCAGCGGCTATGCGCGCCAAACCGATGCCGTAGCTTCCCATCACGATCGTGTGCTCTTCCCCACGCTCGTCCAGATACGTGGCCCCCATGGGCGCCGAGTACTTGGTGCCGAGCTGGAAGATATTGCCTACCTCGATGACCGGCTCGTTTTGGAGAATGCCAGCGCACTGCGGGCAGCCCTCTCCACCACGCACGACGCGCACGTCGTGGAATTCGGCGGCGGGTATATCGGCCAGCGTTATGCCCGCGAGGTGATGGTGGTCGCGATTCGCGCCGCCTACATATACACCGTGCTCGAGCGCGCGATCGGCGAGGACGGAAAGGTCAACGGACTCCGCCGCGACCACGTCGTCCACGGGCCCGCGGCGCAGGCGCAGCGGGCCGACGAAGCCCGCCTGGACGCCGAGCGCCTCCTGGATCTCGTTGGCGGTGGCGAGACGGAATTCGCCGATCACGCGGCGTAGCTTAGCCTCATGGACTTCGTGATCGCCGCGCACCAACACCAGGAGGGTACCGCGCGTCTCGCTGACTACGACCAGCGACTTGATGAAACGCCGCGCTGGAATGCCGAGGAAGGCCGTAACCTCTTCGATAGTCCGTGTTTCCGGAGTATGGATCTCGCGTAGTCGTTCCACCGCCGGCAGGTTCGCGTCTGGCAACGTCATCGGCACTGGTGCGTCAGGGGCGCCGATGGCCGATGCGTCGTCCAGAGGCTCGTGCCTGCCGGCGGCAAGCTCCGCATTGGCCGCGTAGCCGCAGTCTGAGCAGAAGACGACCTCGTCTTCCCCGGCTTCGCTGAACGCCATGTATTCGTGGGAGATGCTGCCGCCCATCATTCCCGGGTCGCTCTGGACCATCATGGTCCGCAACCCGCAGCGGCGAAAAATAGCGTTGTACGCCTGGATATGCTTGGCGTAACTCGCCTGGAGGCCGGCTACATCCACGTCCAGACTGTACGAGTCCTTCATGATGAACTCGCGCGTGCGCAGGATACCGCTCTTCGGTCTGGCCTCGTCTCGCTCTTTGGTCTGGATGTGGTACCAGAGCTGTGGCAGCTGCTTGTAGGAATGGATCTCCCGTGCCGCGAGCCACGTGATGACTTCCTCGTGCGTCATCGCCAGCACCATGTCCGCACCCTTGCGATCTTTCAGGCGGAACAGCTCGTCGCCGATGTCGAACCACCGACCCGACTGTTGCCACACCTCGGCCGGATTGATGACCGGCATGAGGATCTCCTGACAGCCGATGGCGTTCATCTCCTCGCGGATGATGCCGGCGATCTTCTGCATTACCCGCCACCCGGCCGGCAGGAACACATAGATGCCGGCGCCCAGCTGGCGGATCAGGCCGGCACGGATCATGAGCTTGTGGCTGATGGCCTCGGCGCCGGCGGGATCCTCTTTGACCGTCGGCAGAAGTGTATGACTGACGCGCATGCGCTAACTCCGGACTGCTTGTGCGGGCAGGGGCAGTGCCGCCAGAGACGGCACCGCGATGATATCAGGTAGGAGGAGCTACACCCTGGCCTCGGCCTGGTGCTCGCGGAACCAGTGGTACGTGGTGCGGAGACCATCCTCGAGCGCGATGCTCGGCCTCCAGCCCAGTGCACTTATCCGCCCGATATCCAAGAGCTTGCGCGGTGTGCCATCTGGTTTTGTTGTATCCCACTCCGTTGCGCCGCGGTAGCCAACGGCGGCTTGCACGGCCTCGGCAAGGGACCGGATGGTGAGGTCTTCCCCACACCCCACGTTCAAGAGGCCGTCCGGCACCATGTGCGCGCCAACGTTCTCGAGGGCGAAGACGACGGCCTCGCCCACGTCGTCGACGTGGAGGAATTCACGACGAGGTGTGCCGCTGCCCCAAAGCACTACAGGACCACCGCCGACCTTTCCCTGATGGTACTTGCGAATCATCGCGGGGAGCACATGGCTGGATTCCAAGTCGAAGTTATCGCCCGGCCCGTAGAGATTCGTAGGCATGAGACTGAGGTAGTCGGTGCCGTACTGTCGATTGAGGCTGCGGCACAGCTCGATGCCCGCGATCTTGGCTACAGCGTACGGCCTGTTCGTCTCTTCCAATGGCCCGGTGAGCAGGTACTCCTCCTTCAGCGGCTGCGGCGCCTCGCGGGGGTAAATGCACGAGCTGCCCAGGAAGATCAGGCGCTGCACCCCACTGCGAAAGGCCGCGTCGATCAGATTGAGCTCGATCGCCAGGTTGTCGGCGACGAACTCGTACGGTTCCCGCCAGTTCGCCAGGATCCCGCCAACCTTGGCCGCAGCGATGATCATCGCCTGTGGCTGCGTTGCCGCCACGTCAGCCCTCACGGCCGCCTGCTCTCGCATGTCCAGCGTAGATGCATCGCGAAGGATCAGATGGTGGTAGTCATGGTGGCGCAATGCTCGCAGGATGGCGCCGCCGACAAGGCCGCTCTGGCCGGCGAGATATACAGTGGAGGCTGCTGAGATGGCGCTCATGGACACTACTCGCGAGTCTGCCGAACGACGAAGCCGTTCGCGCGCAGCGCTCCGTCGCGCCGCGCTTGGACGAGATCCTCGTGCACCATCTCGCTGACGAGCTCCGCGAACCTGACTCGCGGCCGCCAGCCAAGTCGTTGCTCCGCTTTGCTGGCGTCGCCGATCAGGCTGACCACCTCGGTGGGCCGGTAGTAGCGAGCGTCCACTCGGAGCACCACAGAGCCGGGGCGCATCGCCGACTGGCTGTCCGGCGGCCCGTAACCATCGCAGGCAGTGGCGAGGCGGTGGCTGTCGACGTCACTCACCACGCCCACCTCGTCTGCGCCACCGCCCGTGAACGTGAGGTTTACGCCGACCTCTGCGAAGGCTCGTCGCACGAAGTCGCGTACCGAATGCTGCTCGCCCGTAGCGATCACGTAGTCGTCGGGCTCGTCTTGCTGCAGCATGAGGTACATGGCCTCCACGTAGTCTCGCGCGTGTCCCCAGTCGCGCAGTGAGTCCAGATTGCCCAGGTACAGCTCGGACTCGAATCCCAGAGCGATGCGCGCCACCGCGCGGGTGATCTTGCGCGTGACGAACGTCTCGCCTCTGATCGGACTCTCATGATTGAACAGAATCCCGTTGCTGGCATGCATGCCGTACGCCTCGCGATAGTTCACCGTGATCCAGTAGCCGTACACCTTAGCTGCGCCATAGGGGCTCCGGGGGTAGAAGGGCGTGGTCTCGCGCTGCGGCACCTCCTGTACCTGGCCGAACATCTCGCTCGTAGATGCCTGGTAGAAACGCACACTGCGCTCCATGCCGAGGATGCGCAGCGCTTCCAGCAGCCGTAGGGTACCGAGGGCGTCGGCGTTGGCGGTGTACTCGGGGGTTTCAAAGCTCACCTGTACATGTGACTGCGCGGCAAGATTGTAGACCTCGTCTGGCTTCGTCTCTTGCACGATGCGGATGAGGTTGGTGGCATCGGTGAGGTCGCCGTAGTGCATGAAAAACCGCACACCGGGCCGGTGGGGGTCGCTGTAGAGATGGTCGACCCGGTCGGTGTTGAAGAGACTCGCCCGGCGCTTGATACCGTGCACCACATACCCTTTCCCGAGGAGAAGCTCGGCCAAGTACGCGCCATCCTGGCCAGTAATGCCCGTGACCAGCGCTGTCTTCGCCATCAATGCACCTCCCGACACCAGCTTGTACGCTGCCAAGCTATCACGACACCCGTCGCCATACTGCCGCACAAACATGCAGGCACCCATTACTGGCGTCCGCGAAATAGCAGCTCTCGACGCTCTCGCCGGCGAACAGCCACAACCTTAACTTCTCTTAACATACGCTACCATGCCCGCCACGCCGATTCCTCAGGTGCAGGACCTTTCTCACTTCGTTCGACAGTTTGTCGCTCGCTTTGCGAGCCTCGGCCGCGTTGCGGCTGCTTGACTCGCACCACAGTGGCACATAGCGTCTGGCGCGGGCCGCGGCCGAAAGACCATCGGTCCCGTCGCATATTCATAGGTCCCGAGGCTGCCAGGCGCGGGTAAGCCACAACCTCCTGAGCGAGCGTAGGGGCGGTGATGCTTGGCGGACAACCACACGTTCTGTTCGAGTGTGCAGAACGAAGCCCCGCCTGCCAACGGGAATGTCGGGGCACCCCGCGTCCGTCCGCTCCGCATCTTCCGCAGAGCCATCGTCCTCTCCTCGGCGAGAGATCTCTCACAGAGCACACAGCACTCAAAGCACCTATCCCGCGTGGTGTGTGGGTTCGCACCAGCGCACGTGCAGATGCCTCGTGCGCCGGCCTTCCGTGTGGCGATAACCCCGCTGCTTTGTTCGGCGCAGGCGGCCACTCCTCCACTGTCGCATACCAGAAAGGGTGATACGTGTGATACGTCGAAACGGGGTGATCATTGGACTCACGCTGCTGCTGTCGCTGGTCCTCACAGCAACGGCTGCGGCCGCCGTCAATGTCCGTCATTACGGCGCCGCAGGCAACGGCGTTACCGACGATACCGCGGCATTCCAGCATGCTCTCGCATGCGGGCAGGTCGTCCACGTGCCGGGCGGAATCTATAGGGTCAGGAACCTGTGCATCCCATCCGGCAGCACGCTCGTGGGCGCAGGGGCAGCCAGCCTCGCGGGGCGTGTATTCCTGAGCAGCGACGTGTCGCTGCAGGGCGTGAAAATCACTGATGCCTTCCGCATCGACTGGAGCCTGATCTGCCCACATCCACCGGAGACCGATCTCTCCTCTTCGACCACGGGATGTACCGGCACCACCCCCTCACTCGCTGTCGCGGGTGCGGAGGTCGGTCAGGCAAGCGTAACGGACGTCGGCGATCCGTCGGCCGCCACCGCCGCGGCCCTCGCGGCGGCGGCAGCGGCCGCCGAAACGCCCGCACCCACGCTCTCCCCGTTGGAGCTCCTGCGGCGCTCCACGCAGCGCTACGAGGCACAGGCTGTTCGTCTCCACAGACGGCTGGCTCGCCTGAGCCACCTCCATCGGTCTCTCTCCCGTCAGGGTAATCGTAACGACATACGCCGACGCAGAACCGTGCTGCGGCGAGAGGTGCTACGGGTTACCCGCGCGGTCACGGACGTCACACGCCTCGTGACCACCCTCAACCGCGGCTATCTCGCACGGCCCGACAGCGCCGCGGACGGCCGCACGGCTCTCTTGTACCTGAACAAGCGTGTTCTCCATGTGGACGAGGACGCTCTCCGTCTTTGCTCACGAGTGCTTCACAAGACCCGGGCGGCCGCATCGCCACAACTTCTCTCGGCTACTCGCAAGCTTCGTGCCCTGAACGCCGCGCTGCGCAGTCGGAGTATGGCGCCCAGCCCCGCACCTACGCCTGTGCCCACGGCGCCGCCACCCAGCCCGCTTCCGAGTCCGCTCCCCAGTCCGCCAGTCCTGCCCACCAGCAGCCCCACACCGACAGCGTCGCCCACGCCCCTCCCCTCGTTCACGCCCACACCGACGCCAGCGTCGCCTACCCCAACACCGACGCTCACACCACGGTCTACCACCACCTACACCAACTACGTCGTGCCGGCCGGCACCCACGATGTGGTCTATGAGAACTGCCGCTTTACCGGCGGCTCGGCCGACATCACCAGCGGTGGGGTGCTGAGCATCACCAAGCCCTGCTCCAACATCGTCTTTCGCAACTGCGTGATCGACTCCGGGCCGGGACAGGGCATCAAGATCGTCGACTACGGCGCCACGGTGCACGACATCCGCTTTGAGAACTGCACCATCAGATCGCAGCCCTGCATGGGCTTTGAGTGCATCAGCCGTCCCACGGCGGGCAGAAGCGGCGGCTACCAGCGTATCGACCTGATCAACTGCACCTTCGAGCCCCAGGGCAGCGAGGCCGTCAGCTACGACTGCGACGGCGATCCGCGGCAGTGCGGCAACTGCCTCATCGACGGCGTGCTGATCAAGGGCGCGGGGACGAACCCCAACTACTGGGGACAGGGCCTAGAGATCAACGGGCCCACCAACATGACGGTTCGCAACACGACCATCTACCGTACCCGCAGCTGTGCCCTCAACCTCAATGGCAAGGGTGTTGCCGACTGTGGCTGGACGTTTAGCGACTGCCTGTTCGACATGACGACCAGCTTCCAGAGGATGCCTCACGACGCCAGCGCCGGCATCCTGGTGCCCTTCGGCATGAACGGCGCCCTGTTTAGCCGCTGCACCTTCAACGCCGGCGATGTGGCCTGGGGCAACGCCTGGCTTGTCGACGGCTGCGATAACAACGACTTTCGCAGCTGTACGCTGCTCGGCGTAGGCTCCTACCGCCGCGTCTACGACGACGCCGGCAACGCCAACAACCTCTGGCCGGAAGGCACGCTGTTCTGGTAGGAGGGGGCGAGGAGGAGGAAGGGCGCGCGGAGACGGCGGCCGCCATGGTCGTGAGCGCGACGCGTTGCTTCGCATAACCGTCGCAGCTCGCGACCGGTGGCAGATGCCCGCGAGGTCCATCGTGGCTGCCGGAAGTAAGCGGTGCCGCCACCGTTTTCTCCGAGCGACTGAGGTACCCTACTCTGTGACATGGGTACCTGGAGGAGGAGCCACGAAAGACGCTTCCGCTTTGGCCTGGGGCGCGCATCGCGAGGCGAGAGGCGGCACTGCGGCACAGCCGTATCCCGTGGCCCGTGGCTCCCCCTGTTCCTGCTCTGCGTCGCGGCGGCCACCTCCGCCTGCTCGGGATGTTCCACCCGCGTCTACTCAGCCACCACCTACACCAACTACGTCGTGCCGGCCGGCACCCACGATGTGGTCTATGAGAACTGCCGCTTTACCGGCGGCTCGGCCGACATCACCAGCGGTGGGGTGCTGAGCATCACCAAGCCCTGCTC